>Ga0209323_10000100_pt1 | contig 48778 bp, 64 predicted proteins | sample Rifsed19ft2_FD_184014 | JGI IMG/M metagenome (GOLD analysis project Ga0209323, IMG submission 184014) | Soil microbial communities from Rifle, Colorado, USA - sediment 19ft 2 (version 2) | ecosystem: Environmental > Terrestrial > Deep subsurface > Rock core/Sediment | place: Rifle, Colorado...
GTACGGGGCATCCATAGGGTACGGGGCATCCATAGGGGACGGGGCATCCATAGGGGACGGGGCATTCATAGGGGACGGGGCATTCATAGGGAACCGGGCATCCATAGGGAACCGGGCATTCATAGGGAACCGGGCATCCATAGGGGACGGGGCATTCATAGGGGAAAATTCCAAGCCCAAGTGTCTGTTCATTATGGGAACGTCCGGTCACGGGGTAGCTTATTGGGGACAAGAAGAAATACAGATCGGTTGTATTAAAAAAACCTTTGTTGAATGGGATGCAGAATATAAGGAAGTTGGTAAAGAAAATTCATACAAAAAAGATCAGGTCGAAGAATACTTTTCTTATATTCAAATGGTCAAGGCTTTTCACGAAGCCAATAAAAAATAACCCCTAAAAATTTACAGAATGGAAGAAATGAAAATCACTTCCGTCACGGACGTTGAAGTATTATCAACCCTTGTTCACACAGAAATTGACATTCAGATCGCAACAGCCAAGAAGTACCCCCGGGCTGAATTGGCCGTCATTATTAAAAAAATAGAAGACCTTGTTTTCTTGACTGAAGACATTACCGAAAGTTGTGCATACGCTTTACCCAGGAAGGAACGGGATAAGAAAACGAACCAATGGACAACGAAGATCATTTCAGGGCCAAGTGTTCGGTTCGCTGAAATCGTTGCACATTGTTACGGGAACATTCGTTGCGGGGCAAGGGTAGTCGGCAACGATGGCCGGAAGATCACTTCACAAGGGTTCTGTCACGATCTTGAAAGCAACGTATTTGCAGCCTTCGAAGTTCAACGCAAGATCACAACTTCAACAGGTCAAACCTATTCGGAAGATATGCAGATCATTACAGGCAATGCAGCTTCAAAGATTGCTTATCGTGTTGGAATATTCAGCGTCATCCCGGCGGCTTTGGTTGCTGTTGTATTCGATAAGGTTCTGAAGAAGATAAAGGGTAAAGAAGAAGACTTGCCCCAACGACGTGAAAAGGCAATCAGTTGGTTCACTTCAAAAGGCGTGACGGACGTTCAGATATTCGAAGCCCTGGGTATAAAGAACGCTGAACAAATTGATCTTGAAAAATTGCAAATACTTTCCGGGATGAAGACTTCGATCAATACCGGTGAATTCACCGCCGAAGAACTATTCCCGCCAATTGGGGATGATAAGAACAAAAGCAAGGCAGGGGCGGCAACTGATTCAACGCTTGGTCTATTCGACGGACAGGACAAAAAGACCAATGGCAAAAAGAAATAATTCTCTTCCTTTACCGAACAGACAGCAATGAATAAGAAAAATTTGATCCTGACTTCAACGGTCGGGATGAACCGGGAAGAATGGCTTGCCTTCAGGAAGCCCATGATACACGTTGAAAACTTCTTGACCCAACAACTGAAGAAGCCCCGCAACAAATGGACGTATGAAGAACTGAAGACATTCTTCGCCGGGCCTTCTTGGAAGAACTTCACGTTCCCTTGTGTCGGCGGTTCAGAGATCGCCACAATGATGGGCCTGAACCCTTATCAATCCGTCATTGAACTTTACTTCGAAAAGATCGGGGCCAAAGAAATACACGACTTCGACAATGCCGCAATGTTTTGGGGCCGGGAACTTGAAGAACAGATCGCCGACAAATGGCAGTATTGGGACGGCGATCCCGACCGGTTGATCGAAAACTTCAAGGCGAAGCGAATATCCAGGCGTTGCCGTAGGTTGAACGCATACGTCCAAAACAAGGCTTTCCCCTGGATATTCGTTTCCATTGACCGGTTGATAAATAAGCAAAGGACGGGGACGGAAACGATTGACGAAGGGGTAAACGAGTGCAAGACAATTTCCGGGTATGCAGCGAATATGTGGGAAGCCGGTATCCCGCCAATGTACGTCGTCCAATTACAGACACAGATCACAGTCCTTGAAACAACCTTCGGGGAAATGACGATCCTGAAAGATGGCCGTTGGTTCGAAGTATATCCCTTCGACCGCAATGAAAGGATTTCGGCCCGGATACTTGCCCGGGGAAAAGAATTCTTCGATATGTGCAAGGCCGGGATCGTTCAATTCATCCTTCACAGCTTCGCCCGCAAACAACACCTTCAGCAATGGCATTATTCCGAATGTGAACGCATGGCCCCTGAACCCGACGGATCACTTGCATACGAACAATACCTTGCCACTAAGTATCAAGACAAGGGCGGTTCGATCCTGGGCAATAACCTTCAATTGGAAATGGCAAAGGAATGTAAGTATTACCGGCGGCGGATCAACAAGTTCTTGGCCCTTGGCCGGGAAACTTCCAACAGGCTGAAAGCGGCCCTTGGTGAATCGCAAAAAATGTCCTTCATGGAAGAAGGTTCCGTGACATGGACGGAAAACGGAAGGGGCGGGCGAACCTTCAGGATCAATCTTCGGCTTCCGGCTGACTACATACCCGATGCCATGAAGGAAGACCCGAACCGGGCCGGTGAAGACCCTGTTCTTGCAGCCGTCGGCAAGGTCAAGGTTGAAACTAAGTTGATCCCGACAGGGCCGTTGAAGAAGAAAAAGAAGAAGCGGAAATCCACAAAAAAGAAATGACAGTCTTGATAAGTTAAAGGTTGTCCACATAAAATGAACTTGCTGTTCACAATTTCTTTGCATATTCTTGCCGTCTGTTCTTCGGGGTGCATCCGAAAAATAGTACATTTGTCACGATCTTATTTCAAACGCCTTGGCCGTAGGGATGCACCCCCGAAAGCCGGGGCGTTTCCTTTACTCCAATGATTATAAGAACAATCCGCAAAGAAACCTTCACCAACATTTGCAACGATCTTTTGAATGACTGCGAAATAAGCTTCCGGGGCAAGGGTCTTCTTTGCTATTTAATTTCACGGCCCCCCAACTGGAACGCCAATGTCTGCCACTTAGCTAAAAACTTCAAGGAAGGAAAGGACGCTATTTATTCCATTATCAACGAATTGATTGAAGCCGGATACATTACCCGGATCATTCTGAAAGACGAAAAGGGCAGACACAACGGCGTTGAGTATCATGTCTATGAAACAAAGGAACCAAAACGGGATATTCCCGAAGTGGCTATTCCCGAAGGGGAAAAGCCCGATAATAATAAAGACGGAAGTTTAATAAGTAAAGAAGTTAAGAAGGAAATATCGCCACAAGAACAATTGAGACAAAAGAAAATTTCCTTTATGAAGCTTGTAATTGATTGGGGTATCGAACACCCGAACAAGTATCCAAAGCTTCTTTACAAACAATTCGTGATCTATTGGACTGAACAAGCCATATCGAAAAAGATAAAGCTTCGATATGAAGATCAAAAATTCTTTGATGTTGGCCGTCGGCTTGCGACATGGTTCAGCAAGTCCCAGGATACAGACATTACAAAAATGTGGGAAGAAGAAAAGAAGCTTCCTTCAGTAAACGAAATCTTCAAAGAAATACTTGGTGTCAATGGCAAACAGTAACGATAAAAAACGACGGACAAAAGAATTGGCAGATCAAACAAGGGAACGTGAGGTCTTGCAAATGACTTTCGGGAAGGTTCCACCGCAAGCTAAAGACATTGAAGAAGCGATCCTTGGGGCAATTATGCTTGAAACATTTGCCTTCGATAAGGTGAACGAAATGATTCACCCGGAAGTGTTTTACGTTTACGCACACCAAATAATTTACGAAGCAATGATCCGGCTGTCAGTAAAGTCACAGCCGATTGATATTCTTTCCGTGTCCGAAGAATTGCGGGCAATGGAAAAGCTTGAAGAATGTGGCGGGCCTTACTATGTGACGAAGCTTACCAATACAGTTGTATCGTCGGCCCATATTGAAAACCATGCAAGAATTGTTTATCAAAAATACATTCAACGTGAAATGATAAATCTTGGCGGTAAATTGATTACCGGGGGATATGAAGATGTTACGGACGTGTTCGATCTATTAGACGAAGCGGAAACGGCCTTGTATGACGTGTCCAATGCCCTGCACCGGAAGAACTATGTCGGCATTGACAACCTTCTTGTCAAGGCTGTTCAGGAAGTTGAAACGGCCCGCCATTCGAACCAACAGATTTCCGGGGTCACTTCCGGCTTTCCTTCAATAGATCAAATCACATACGGTTGGCAAAAGCCTGACTTGATTATCCTTGCCGCCCGGCCTTCCGTTGGCAAGACAGCGTTGGCCCTTTCCCTTGCCCGCAATGCCGCCCTTGATCCATTCAAGCCGACACCTGTTGCCTTCTTCAGTCTTGAAATGTCGGGGGGCCAATTGATAAAGCGTCTTATGAGTTCGGAAAGCGAAATCCCATTGATAAAGATTCAACGGGGCCGTATGGAAGAACAGGATATGAAAGACCTGTATCAAAGGGGTGTTCAAATGTTATCGAACGCCAAGATATACATTGACGACACAGCTTCGATGAACATATTCGAACTAAGGGCCAAGGCCCGGCGATTGAAACAGAAACACGACATTGGACTTATCATTGTGGATTATCTTCAACTTATGTCCGGGACGGGATCAAGTAATTCAAGGAACCGGGAACAGGAAATAAGTGAAATATCCCGGGGGCTGAAGCGGATCGCAAAGGAACTTGATATACCTGTCATTGCCCTTTCACAGCTATCCAGAGAACCGGAAAAAAGGGCGGACAAAATTCCGCAACTGTCCGATCTTAGGGAAAGCGGCGCAATCGAACAGGATGCCGACATTGTTGCTTTTATTTATCGGCCCGAATACTATGGAATTCACATTGACAAATTGGGTGAAAGCAACCCAGGGGAAACACATATAAAGTTTGCTAAGAACCGGAACGGCGTATTGGAAACGGTGAAGCTTCGGGCGCAATTGTGGATTCAAAAGTTCAAGGAATGGGATGCCCCAATGTTGAAACAACAGCCGGGCCAACAACCGCTTGACCAAGGTTGGACACAATTTTTAAAAGAAGAACTTTAAAACTAAGTTTATGCGATCAATCGAAATTCCTTCTTTCTTATCTCATTTGAAAACGGATGCCCGGGGATACCCGGTTCCTTACTTCGTTCCCTGGATCAATGGCAAGCCCGACTTCAGAATGATTTCGAAACAATGCCTTTTAGAATGTGTTGAAAGGAAGCTTTGCGGAATATGTGGCAAGAAGCTTCACGAATATCAATACTTCATTACCGGGCCAATCGGCTTATCCAACGGAACACACAGCGACCCCCCTGCACACCGGGACTGTTGTGAATATTCGCTTCAGGTCTGTCCACACCTTCACTTTGAAAAGGCCGACCGAAACGACCGGGGCAATGAATACAAAGAAGCCGTTCAGTTGAACAAGTCCGGTATCCTTACAAAGTCACCCGAACTATATTTGATAAAGGCCGACAAGTTCAAATTGGTACATATCCCAGGGGGGGAAACGATTATCAAGTTCAGAAAAATTTCATTTGACAAATACATTTACATTGACGGAACTTTACAAAAATCTTAAATATGGCAGCGGGATTAAAAACAACATCATTTCAACGTCAACGGACTGAAGTAAAGACCTTCAGTGAAGCAACCCTTGGCGATCTTGAAACAGCCTTTACAACCTATGAAGGGACGCAAGCGGCGGACACAACGAAGACATATAGTGTGAGGGTTATCAACAGTTACTTCGACGGAAGCAATTTCATATTGATCGCTGAAGCTTCTTATCCTGAAACAAATACCGATCCGACGGGTCAGGTTCCGATTGCACCTTGATAAGTTTTTTCTATATTTGGAACACCTAAAAATTTACGCTGGATGAATAAATACCTTCAGTTACTTATCATTTACGCAATCATTATCATTGCGGTTGCGATACTCATTCTTTACCAAAACAATAGACTGTAATCATGGGAAAGCTTATCGAACACCCGGACAAAGACCTTGCCCGGATCAAAAGGGAAACAACAGCCGTCGGCGATATTATCAACAAGGAAATGATCGCCTTGCAAAAGAAGTTCCCGAATCACTTCTTTGAACTGTCATTTGAATTTCAACGGATCGGAAAGCAAAAGTTTTACCGAATACATATCAAGACCTTCACCGATCCAACAGAAAAGGAAAAGACCCCGACGGAATTGTTGCTTGACTTCATTGTATCCAAAGAACTTGATCTTGAAAACTATCATTCATTGATCGAACCATTGAACAAGCTGTTCACTATATGGGAAATGAAAGCAGGGACGAAAATCCCGGCGACAAAACAATTGGTTGATCGAATTATCCGTTGGGAAAAAGGGGAACAGGAAGCAAGCCTTGAAGCCACATTGAACCGGTTGTTCATTATCGAAATGGGAAAACGATGAACGATAAAAAGCTTTGGAAGGTCTTCAGCGAATACATTCGGCTTCGTGATAGTAACGAAAGGGGGTATTGCAAATGTTTTACTTGTGGCGGAATTCGTTATTGGCGGAACATGGATGCAGGTCACGGTATTCCCCGGGGCCACATGGCAACGAAGTTCAATGAAATGAACAATCATGCCCAATGTAAAATTTGCAACGGGCCAAGGTCGGGGGATCGGAAGAACTATCGAAAGGAAATGGAAAAACGATACGGCCCGGAAATGTGGACTGAACTTGAAATAGAAGCCCGGACGGTCTGCAAGTGGTCACAGTTCGACATTGACCTGTTGGAACTTGCATACAAAGAAAAGGTGAAAGTTCTGAAGCGATCAAAAGAACTGAAGCCAGCCGATCAAATACGGGCTTGACATTGCCGGATATTTTTCGCATATTTGAACACCCAAAAATTTACACGTTGAAGGAATACTTTGAATCAAGAAGTCTGACAGGCAATATCAATGTTGCTTGTAAGTTTGAAAATCAACCAACCCGTTATTGGACGACGACGAAAGAAGAAGTCGTTCGCAACATTGCGAAGATCGTGAACCGATACGCCAAAGAAGGGGAAACACTTACACTTCGCCAATTACATTATCAATTTGTTGGTCACGTCCCTGGGTATGTGAACCATGACACGGCATATAAAAAACTTGGGAACATTCTTGATGACCTTCGGTATTGTGGCGTTGTACCCTGGAACAGTTTTGAAGATCGGGGCCGCAAGCCATTCTTGCCGTACAGCGTGAAGGATATTCCCGACGCTTTGAAGGATACTGTTGACCAATACAGGCTTGACCGGCAAGAAGGGCAACCGGTTCATGTTGAATTGTGGACGGAAAAGGATGCCTTGTCCGCAATATTTTCAAAGATCACTTCTGAATATCATGTCCGGCTTGTTATCAACAAGGGATATACTTCTTCAACGGCGGCATACGAAGCTTACAGGCGATTTGCTGAACAGATACAGGCGGGCCGAAAGGTTGTGATACTTTACTTTGGTGACCACGATCCTTCCGGGTTGGACATGGTTCGTGACATTACCGAACGGATCAGCTTCTTCCTTTCCAGGGGTGAACAGCTTGATATGCGAAAAGAAATGGACGATTGGCATGAACAACAGCGAACAACCGTTTGGGAAATTTGCGATTACTATGACCGGGAAAGGTTGGCCGCAAGGATAATGAAACAGGGAAGTGATCCGTCTAATGACGATTGGGAAGAATGGAACGGGCTTCGCAACCGTTACTTCCTGGAAAAATCTGAACTATTCCAGGTCAAGCATATTGGTCTGACAATGGATCAAATCAAACAATTCAAACTTCCTGAAAACCCTACTAAGTTGACAGACAGCCGGGCCGACGGATACATTCGGAAGTTCGGAAAGAAGTGTTGGGAAGTTGATGCCATTGACTTGGTGGAATTGCGCCGGATACTTCAGTCCGCAATTGAAAAGACCATTGACATTAAACAGTTCAAGTCAGTTGTTTCCCGTGAAAAAAAGGAATTGAAAGAACTGAAATCAATCATTGCAAAATTTAAAGACGAATGATATTAGGATTCAAGCCATTCTTCCCTTGGGGGGAACCAACAAACTTTTGGCAAAAGATTATTGCTTCGGTTGCGGTTGATCCCGTGAACCCGCAAGCTTCGCCGGGCAATATGTTCAGTTCTTATCAACCCAAGATTCACAGCATACGGGAAGGGCAACGATTCAAAGCGGGGGATTTACTTCACATGGCAACGGGTGTAAGGTCGAAGCATTACAACCAATTCAACAAGGGGATAGAACAGCTTTCCCGAGTGAAGTCCGTCCAACGCTTTGATCTTGCTTGCAGGAACCCGGATCGGATCATTCTATTTGTTGACCGGGAAATCATGTACGTTCGGAACTTCAGCAATACAACGCATATTGAAAAGGGTCTTGATTGGATGCACGAATTCGCTATGAACGACGGCTTCCAGGACATTGACCAATTCTTCCGTTGGTTCAGGAAGCCAATCCGAAACGGACAGGTCATCCATTGGACAGACAAAAAATATACGAATGGATCAACGCTTTAAAAATGGAATGGAAGTTTTGTTGAACGGCGGATCAATTGCCTTCGCCGGGAAGAATTATCGCATACGTGACAAGGACAGTAATCCAGTAATGACGATCAGATATTCAACCTTCATTGGATATACCCGGCATTGCAGGAAAGTTAAAGGGGTCTTCGTTATCAATAAGAAGAAAATACTTTCATATCACGGCAAGTCCTGGATCAAAAAACGTTACAAAGAACTTCGTAATAAAAACAGCAAAAATGACAGTTCAAACCAAGAAACAGGTTCTTGACCTGTTGAATAAACTGAAGGAAGCCGGTATCAAGGGCAAGGCTTTGAAGCAATTCGAAGACTTGGATCGGCTTCTTCGGGATGAATGTTCATCCATTGCGGGCGGGATCATGCCGAAACTTATCCGGCCCTGTTGTGTCCTTGACCTGGAAACAACAGGGGTCAATGTTGATCTTGACTTTATCGTTGAGATCACAATACTTCGAATTGACACCGATCTTTCGGAAGAAAAGAAGACTATGTTGTTGAACCCAGGTGTTCCGATCCCGGATGAAGCCCGTCTTATTCATGGGATCACGGATGAAATGGTCAAGGATGCCCCGACCTTCGTTCAGGTATCGAAGGGGATATTGAAGTTCATTGAAGGGTGTGACATTATCACTTTTAACGGGAACCGGTTCGACGTTCCCCTGTTGTCATCCATGTTCCTTCGTTCCGGCCTCAAATGGGATTGGAAGAAGGTTCACTTGATTGACGTGTCAAATATCTTTCGTATCCATGAAAAGCGAACCTTGACGGATGCCGTTGCCTTTTACCTGAACAGGGAACACAGCGAAGCCCATTCCGCCGAAGCGGACGTTGCGGCAACCAAAGCGATATTCGTTCGCCAATTGTTGAAATATAATCTTCCTGTTCAAATGGACAAGCTTGCATCGTACTGCATGGATGGCAAAGAAATTCTTGACTTCGACAGGAAATTCGAATTGAATGATAAAGGCTTTGTTGTATTCGCCTTCGGGAAACACAAGGGCAAGATCGCCAAGTATGAAAAGTCGTACTTGTCTTGGATGGTAAACACCGGCGAATTCACCCGGGACACGAAAGCCTTTGCACAACAACAGTTGGATATACCTTTAAAATAATCGCATGGCACAAACAACAATTCAATGGTGTTCAACCCTGTTGCCGAATGGAACCTTTCACCCGGGTTGGACTTTCAATACACATTGGGGCTGCACCGAACAGGGGCCGGAATGTGACAACTGTTATGCCCGGGTAATGGCAACCCGTTGGGGGTTCGATATTTGGGGTAACAAGGCGGATCGCCGGTTCTTCCAGGACGAACACTTCAAGAAGCTTCTTTCCTACAATGCCGCCGCCGAACGTCTGAAGACCCCGTTGAAGGTGTTTTGCAATTCAATGTCAGACCTGTATGAAGCCCGGGCCGACCTTGTTGATCCCCGCCGGAAGTTATATGACAAGATCAAGGTGACAAATTGGCTGAATTATCTTTGCCTGACAAAGCTTCCGAACCAAATCAACCGGCTTGCCCCCGAACACGATCTTCCAAACGTGTGGTATGGCACAAGCGTCGGGGTGGACAAAAGCCGTTGGCGGATTGACCGGCTGAACAAGGTGAAGGCTTCCGTCCGCTTCCTGTCCCTGGAACCCCTTTTGCAGCCCCTTCCCGGGCTTGACCTGTCCGGGATCAGTTGGGCCGTCATAGGCGGCGAAAGCGGAAACAAGGCCCGTCCCTGCGATCCTGATTGGATTTTTGACTTTGTTCAGCAATGCAGGGCGGCGGGCGTTGCCCCGTTCGTCAAGCAGTTGGGGACAAAGCTTGCCAAAAAAATGAAGCTGAAGGATGGCAAGGGCGGGGATATAAACGAATGGCCTGAAGAACTACGGGTTCGGGAATTCCCCGTCCAAAACTTAGTTTTGTAATCATGGAACTGAAATATTCAAGGGAACACGGTGAAGCTGTTGTATCGTTTCTTCAGAAGAACGGCTTCAATCCTGAACTGATTGGAAGCCTTGCGAAGATTGGATTTTCAAACCATGACATTGACATATACGTTCGTAACAGTGGAACAAGGGAAGACCGGGAAAAACTAATTGAATTATTCACCGGCGGAACGGTTGACGAAACTGATTGGGGCGGAATGTATTTCAATGACACGGAATTTGGGGACGTTGATATATTCTTTTCAATAGACGGATTTGATTATTGACAACTTAAACTTTTACCAATGGCAAAGAAGACCACGATCAAGGATTTGACCCTTGATCCGAAGAACGCAAACAAACATTCCGAATTCGGTACGGGCCTTTTGGAAAACTCCCTTCGTGAAAATGGCTTTGGCCGATCCGTTGTTGTATCGAATGACGGGGTTGTGATCGCCGGGAACGGAACGGTGAACGGGGCGGCGGCGGTTGGAATGGAAAATACCAGGATCATTGAAACGGACGGACAAGAATTGATAGTCGTCAAGCGAACTGATATAAAAAGCAATACCCCCGAATTTTACAAGCTTGCTTTGGCTGACAATATCGTTGCCCAAAAGAACATTGTGTTGGATATACCAACCGTTGAAGCCATTGTCGAAGAATACAAGGGGCTTGAAACTTGGGGCAGTATTGTCACCGATCCGCCGGGATCGAAAAAGCTTGCCGATCAAGACAAGGCGAACCGTGTCACGATGCTGTTCCAACTGACAGGTACACAAGCGGAAAAGATCAAGAAGGCGGTGAAGATTTCAAAAGACCTGAACGCCGCAAAGATGCAGAACGCCGGGAATGATAATGAGAACGCCAACGCCCTGTATTTTATCGTCCTGGAATATTTGAAAGCCCATAAATAATTTTTACCTTCACGATACCTTAAAAATTTGCGTCAATGTTTCTTCTTTACCTGACTTCCAACCAACGGATATTGTTCCTTGTCATTATTGCTGTTGGGCTTATTTATTTAATCCCCTGGGTGAACCGGAACGTATGCCGGAAACATTTGACTATGAAGACCCTGAAGGCTTACAATCCTAAATCCAAAGACCTGTATTGCGAAGAATGTATGAAAGAATCAACCAATCCTTCAATGAAATGTCCTTGCGGTTGGAATGGCCGGTTGTCTGAATGTGGGTCAAGGAACGTGACGACCGATATTCCGGGTTGCTTCAATGAATTCGTTGCCTACTCATGCCCAACTTGTGGAAAGGAAATCATTCAGTATGACAATTGACAGGTATGAAAAGGGAAAGAAGTATTGGCGGCAATCAACCCGAACAGTTCGATCCAGGACAAAAGTGACGACGGATGCAATCTTCGTCGTTGAAGTTGACAAGACCAACAATCGAATATCCGCTTCCGTGAATGGACTACCGGCGACATGGTTCAATGAAGAAAAGTTTTCCCGTTGGAAAAAAGATAAACCCCAATGACTTCAGACTACGCATACCAATTCAGAAAGGTGAAGGGTCGGCCCTTCATAATGATCGAAGACAAGGACATTGGCGGCAAAAGCTTGACCAATGACATTGACCGTGTTGTTCACATTATCGCCAAAAAGGAAAGGATCAATCCCGTCGAATATTATATCATTTACCGGGACAGCGAAGGTATTTGGGACGGGTATGAATTCGCAACGAAGACCTTCTTCCCATTGCGTCAACCCCATTGGCTTAAAGCAGCAATCAAAGCAATCAATTATGAATAAGGAATCACAGTATTACAAGAACGGCTTCGATGCCGGAAAGAATGGCCCCAACACAACGAACACACATTTCAGCAACTTTGAAACAAAGGAAAGAACGGCGGAATGGGAAGCCGGGCAACAGGCAGGAAAGAAAGCCAAATCCCATGCAAAAAAAGAATTAAAGAAATGACACCGCAAACGATCAACTTGACGAATAAGACCAACGGCGAAATCGCAAAGCTTTGGAATGATCTTTCCCGGGCATTTGAAAAGAAGGGGAATTGTTCCGTTGGGTTCCTGGAACTATCCAGGGAAACAGAACGCCGGGGGCTTGTACTTGACAAGAACAAGCTTGGCAATATTATTCTTCAACCAAAGCCTGAATCGGTTTGATAAAATTTAATTTATGGCAAAGCTTAAAGTATCACAGTTCGGAATGAATATGCACATGAACCTTGGCAAAGGGTGTCATTCGTATATGTATTGAGGATATATTGACCAACCCGGTCACGAACTGCATGGAAAGAAGATATTCAATTCCAAATATTCTGAAAAGGGGCAAACGAAGGAATCGAAGTGGTCTGTTGATGACGGGGCAAAGGAACCCAATTGGTTCAATTCCCTGTTGCTTCTTATGGATCATTACAAATTAAAACCCATACCGGAATGAAGTACATTGTTAAACAGCGAATCATTTTTTGGCAATACTTTGTTGTTGAAGCTGACAGCAAGGATCAAGCCCTTCGGCATTGGCCGGATCAAGAAGAATGTACTATCCTGGAACCCGGGGAGTTTGTAAACTTGAAGGCGGAACGCTATGAACCGGGATCATTGGTCTGTTGCGGGAAGTTCAGCTTCATTGTTGTCACGGCCCGGAATCTTCAGCATACGGCCCGCAAGCTGTTGAAGCGGATTGGCCGGATACCGGTGTTCAGGCCGGTGGATGAAAGTAAAGCCCAACCCCTGAACCGGAAAAACCCCCTTTTCAAATGAGTAAGCAAACAGGAATATCGGATCAGTTGCCGGAATGGACGAATGGGGTTGAAGTCCCCGACCCGGATTACAATACCCTTATGGAACTTATAATCCGTTGGAACGAAGAACAGGTCTTCATTGAAAAGTATATCAAAGACCCGTTCATCATTTACGGCCATGTGCGGGCGCAAGAAGATATTGTATCTGAAATATTGGTCATCTATAAAAAACACGAAAATGCAATCAATTGACTTTCCCGAAGCAAACCTTCCATTGGCGAAGGATCAACCCCAATACCGGACTTTGTATGTCCATGTAAACAAGAAAGACCCAACTGTTGAAATGACCTGTTGTATGGAATTATCTGAAGAAGAAATCGCCGAAATAGTTAGTACAAAGAAGGTCTTCTTTACACAAGTAACATTTGGCCGGGGATATTCACCGATCCGAATGAGTACAACGAACCCCTTCATTGTCCCGATCATTACTGACAAGCAACCGGCGGATGAAAACAGAATATCGGCGGACGAATGGGATCGTACCCATTACCGGGACAGTCATACACACGTTGTCCACGATGAAGAAGGGCCGTGTATCAATTGCGGCAACGCTGAAGCAAATCATTTTTGGTCATCCCGTCAATGTGAATTATGATGTATCCAAATAACGAAGGGCCAAAAACGGTCAAGATACCCGAACAGTCATTCACAAGTTGTTCGGGCTGCAAGTTCCTGGATCGCCGACTTGTCAGGTCGGGCCGTGATCCGAAATACCGGAACGATTGCAAACACCCTGACAACGGGCAGGACAAAGCGTTCAAGCTTTCCTTCACCGGCAATCTTGTACAGAATTCAGCCGGTGTCATCGTCACCCCGGATTGGTGTCCATTTAAAAAGCAGGGGGTAAGCAATGCGTAAGCTGTTGGGATATATTCCCCTTGATCCAGGCGAAGACCAATTTGCCATTGCGAAAGAAACGGACGTTGTAAAGATCGAAGACTAATGGTTCAGGCTTACTGAAGTATGGATACCGGGCGTTGCAACTGTAAAAATAAGCATGGGAAGAACAGTTGATTTAAAGAAGGATGAATTCCTTTCCGATCCGTACGGTAAACTTTGTGTCAATTGTGGTAAGCCCAAGGATGAACATATATTCTTCACAGTATGCCCCAAAACATAGAAGGAAAAGGAAGCAATCCGCCGGGCTAAAATACCAGCAAATCCAACCGGCTAATTGGCTAATTCCTGAAGCAAATAATACTTTTCCTTTCGTTACTATATTTTTCATTTGTGCCAATTTCTTTATTTTTAACGGCAAGAACAGACAACCGTTGATAATGGCTAAATTCAAACTGAAGGACAAACACGTTCTATTCGTCAATGCTATTGTTGGCGGGATGACCGCCCGGCAAGCTTACATTGAACACATGGCCGTAAATGAAAAGGTGACGATCCATAGTGCATCCGTGACCGCTTCCCGATTGATGACCCGCCCCGAAATCAAACAGCTTCTTGAACGTACCCGGTTGGCCCGGGAAGAAGCGATCACGGGTGAAATATCCAGGCAAGTGGCAAAGGAATTCACCGGGCTTGTGTTGACTAACGATGAAATGGACGCATACAATTCGGCGATTGTTCAAGGCTTTGTCGAAGTCGAAGAAGTTGTTCCGCAATGGACGCTTGACGAAATCCTTGACGGTGAAGGGAAGGTTGTGAAGCGGACGAAGCGGCAAACATTCGTTCGGGTCAAGCGTCCGGCCAATATCCGGGAACGCCAAATATCAATGGACATACTGTTCAAACGGTTCGGAAGCTATGCAGCAAGGAAGTTGTTTGCTGCTGTTGGCAATGTCAATGACGAAGGCGAACTTGAAAACGTGGAACGGTTTGTTCTGTTATCGAACGGTGACAAGATACCTTTATTTCAAAACAAAAAGCTTCCAGGATGACACCTTCACAACAGACCATTTCATTCACTGGAATTACACATAAGGAACTTGTTGAAGCGGCTTACAAATGGCTTGTAAAGAACGGAAGCGTTGGTGTTGTCTTCAAGGAACTGAAGTCATGTGCAATCGAAATACCGGACGTGATCGGCTTTGATAGTTGGCAAAGCGTATTGATCGAATGTAAAGCTTCCCGATCCGACTTCTTTGCTGACAAGAAGAAAGCACACCGATCCACATTCAAAGGAATGGGCAATTGGCGGTTCTATTGTTGCCCAAAGGGAATGATCCAGGTAAATGAATTGCCGCCCCGTTGGGGATTGATATACATTGATGAAGCGGGAAAAGGCAGGGTTGAATATGATTGCAGACGAAAGACAATCGCAAGCCCTGAACTTGCACACTTGGGGCCGGACTTCAAGACCCGTATAGTGAGGGCGGATGAAAACAAGTTTGAAGTGGATCAAGAAGAAGAACGCCGGATCATGTACTCGGCATTGCGCAGACTATTCCTTCGGGGCCACATGAAGGAAATATACAAAATGCCATAACACGGACAGACCTTATGAACAAGCCAAAAGAAGTTGTCGCCTTCGCCTTCCGTCATCCCGAAACAGGCAAGATCAATGAACCGCAATGTGAATTCCACGATCTTGTTATGAAGGCAATGGCCTTTCTGAATTCGACCCGCTTCTTCTTTTACGGCGGGGCGATCCGGGGCGGCAAGACTTATGTTTGCCTGTTCATCCTTGTCACCCTTGCCCGTATATTCCCCAAATCCCGTTGGCACGTTTTCCGATCCGACTTCCCTGAACTGGAAGACACGACGATCCCTTCAATGGAAAAGCTTATTGGAACGGAAGGGAAGGACTTCATTTGGAAAAGGAAGTCATCCAATTATCATGTACTGTTCAGTAATGGATCGAAGATATTCTTCAAGTCAGAAAACTTGATGAAAGACCCCGAACTAAAATGGATGCTTGGGTTGGAAACGAACGGTATCTTCCTGGAACAAATGGAAGGGCTGTCCGAAAAGCTATTCGCAAGGGCCATTGAAAGGGTCGGGTCATGGTACATTGCCCCCAATATGCCGCCGCCGTTGATCTTCGGAACCTTCAACCCAACGGATACCTGGGTCAAGAAGAAGATATACGACGCTTGGCGGGAAGACCTGTTGCCGGACAATTGGCATTTTCAGGAAGCTTTGCCGGAAGACAATCCATTCGTCACGTCCGAACAGTGGACAAACTGGAAGAACCTTGATCCCATTTCATACAATCAACTTATCAAGGCTGTTTGGAAGTTCCTTACTGAAGCGAAGTTGTTTGCATACTCATTCGATGCCAACAGACACGTCGTTGATATAAACACCCTGGAAGGAAAAGATTTTATGAAGGCGGACAAGAAGTTGCCCGTCCGGTTGATCTTCGACTTCAACGTTGACCCTATCACTTGCCTTGCCGTACAACATGACGGTATTCGTTGGGCCAAAGTGATAAAGGAATACAGGCTTCGGAACAGCGATATATTTGAACTATGTACCCGGATCAAAAGCGATTGGGCCGGATACTATGTGACAGCAACGGGCGACGCTTCAGGTCGGCAACGATCCGCCTTGACCAAAGGAAAGCGGACGTATATTACAACGATCCAAAAGCTGTTGGGCCTGTCACCCCGACAAATGCAGTTCCCGAAATCGAACCCTTCAGTTGCCAACACCCGGATACTACTCAACAGCATACTTCACAGTCATCCCGAATTCTATATTTCTTCTGAATGTCAGTTCTTGATTGATGACCTTGCAACTGTCAAGGTGGATGACGACGGCGAAATTGACAAGAAAAAGGATGCCTTGAAGACACACTTGTTGGATAATATCCGATACTTCGTTTGGAATTACTTTCGGAAATTCCTTAATACCTTCAATTCATAAAAACTTAGTTTATGCGAAAATCAATTCTTTCATTCTTTACAACCCTATTGATCGCAATGTCAATCCAGGGTCAAGACAGTCTTTACATTGCAACAGACAAGCCCGCAAGTAATGAAGTGGACAGCCCGGTTGAATTGGGCGTTGTGATCCGTCCTTCAGTGGATGGCTTTGTTCGTTGGATCAAGTATTACAAGACTACTGCGAACGATACGGCAACGGTCAAGCTGAACTTGTATGATTTCACGGGGAACGTTCTATTCGCAACATTCAATTCGGCCCCTGGAAAGACCGGTTGGCAACGTGTTCGGGTTCCGTCTGAAATACTTATGAAGGCAAACACGAACTATGTTGTTTCCTTGTTCACTCCAACGGGCCGATATGGACAGCGAACCAATGTCTTTACGTCCGCCCGAACCCGGGGGATCATTACGGCCCCTGCAAGCAATACGGTTGCCGGTAATGGCCGATACAAGTACGGCGGCGGATTTCCCAATTCGACGTACAACGGGTCTTCCTATATGCTTGACGTGGTATTCCAAAAGGATCAACCCAGGAACCCACTTATTGTGAACGCCGGGCGGGACACTTTGCTAAAGTATCCAACGGACAGCTTCCGGCTTCAGGGTGTTGTCACCGGGGATGAAGTGGTCTTCAAATGGACAGACCCGGCCAATCCAACGTGGTCAAGTACGGCCCTTCAACCGGTCATCAAACCTTTGATCCTTCAACACTATACCTTCCAGTTGGACGCAACGGATCGCTACGGGGTGTCAATGACTTCATACGTGAACATTGATGTTGTCCGGCCAATCGTCCTTTTACTGTCCGACGGGTCTTGGATCATGCTGAAGGGGGACATTCTTGTTGATCCTCAAACGTATAAATGACAGGGGCTTTTACTATTGCCGGGGATGGCCTCGGGAAGTATCTTTGATCTATAAAACAGACAAACATGAAACACCTTTTTTTCCTTATCGCAGTTGTATTGACATTGGCTTCTTGTTCAAAGAACGCTGAACGTGACCTTGCCGCCGTTGATCCAGGACAGGACAGCAAGATCGAATTCAAGTTCGACGGGAACCTGAAGCAATACTTCACGGTATCCGCCGGGGTTGCTCATGTGACCGGGGTAAACGTGTATTCATTCGTTGGAGTGAAGAACCCGACCAACGACAATATCTTTCAATTGGTCTTTATGACGGACAGCCTTCGCCCTGGAACCTACAATGTGAACACCGGGATCGTTGCCTTCAGGGAAGCGAACACCGTCGCAACAAATATTTCTTCGACTGATTTCACCGTCACGATCACAAGCAACGTGAACGGTCTTGTGAATGGATCGTTCAAGGGAACTGTTTACAATCAGACTGCAAGCCACAACAGTACAATCCTTGAAGGACTGATTCAGAATATCCAGTTGATTTACTAACTTTGGGTAGTGTAAAAGATTTGTGATCCGTTGTGTCGAAAGACCAACGGGTTTTTTATTTACATTGCATGACGGCGATATTGCCGTAACTCATAGATATTGGATTTACAAGCCCCGTCGTTTCCACGAAGGGGCTTGGTTTTTTCCTACCTTCGGCTAAACTTACTTTTATGAACCAACCCGAATACGAATGGCTGAAGAACGAAACAGCCCCTAAAATGATCGTTGAAGCTGTCAAGCTGTTGGGTGTCCACGAAATTACCGGCAATCCTTCCAACCCTGTTATAATGGCCTGGGCAAAAGAAATCGGATACGGGGCCAAATACAGCAACGATGACATTCCTTGGTGTGGTCTGTTCACCGGTGTTGTTGCACACCGGGCCGGCAAGAAGTTGCCGTCCAATCTTCTTTGGGCTTTGAATTGGCAGAATTTTGGTACAAGGGTAAAGGAACCGATGTTCGGCGACATACTTGTATTCAAGCGTCCGACCGGCGGACACGTTGGGCTTTATGTAGGCGAAGACAATGCCGCCTTTCACGTCCTGGGGGGGAATCAGGGCAATGAAGTCAAGATCGCAAGGATTGAAAAAGCCCGGTTATACTCAGCAAGAAGACCCGAATACAACATTGGTCAACCGGTACAAGTGAGAAAAATTTTCCTTTCCGATAAGGGTGCATTATCCACAAACGAAGCGTGAATTGACAAGTAATGTTTAAAACTTTGTACAATTCCCCTATGACAAACCGCTAATTTTGACCCTGAATTTAATGGGTTAGTAAGAACAACCGGGTTGCTTATGCAGGGCTTCCCGGTTTTGTTTTTGTGTGAACCCGTCCGTTCCTTACCTTCACCAGACAGACAACAGACTTCCATGACATACGAACTGATAAGCGAAAAGGTGGAAAACAAACGTCCAACCAGGACGTACAAGAACAAGCAGACCGGCGGCGAAACTAAGTTGTACTTGATCTATGAAGACAAGGACAATCCTGCAAAGGGCCGTTGGTGGGGGTTCACCGATCTTTATAAAATTCCGATCATGCGAATGGTCATGGCCCGGAACATCACAGACCTTTACAACGTTGGTCTTTCACTGAAGGACATTCAGGATTGGTGCAGTCAGGAAAAGACACTTCTTCGTTCTTCCGATCCTGAGAAATACGAAAAGCTTTATCAGTTGGTATTGGAAAAAGAAAAGCTTGCTACGTTCACCGCCGACCCTATCAAACAACAAATTGCACTCTGTACCGTGTACGTCTTGGCGGATGACGAACGGATTGATTACTTCGACGAACAAAAGTCTTATGAAAAGCTTCAATCCTGGAAGCCATTCCCTGACTTGTCAGCTTTTTTTTTGCATTGGCTGAACAAAGTCACACAACCTTATTTAGATCGCTTGGCGAAAATTTCAACAACTGCTTTGAAAGCGGATCAGGTAAGAACAGGCGAATGGAACAACCTGTTGGAGCAATTCAAACCCTTAAAAGGATCGGAATAAGAGATCGGAAGCAACAACTTTTTATTCGTGCCATTACCAACGGGGTATTGTCAGAACGTGACCTTTTACTTTCATACTTCATTGGTGAATTTTACAACGAAATGTCGCTGTTCATCGAAGAACAGGAAATGAAGAAGAAAGCATTGGATGAAGCCAAAGCGAAGCAAAAGAGGAAATAAGTCACCAAAATAACAAGTCATGTCAACACCTTCTTACATCACACAACCCGATTGCAGGGCCGCTATAAATCAATTAAATAATATTTCAGATTTTGTACTGAAGTTTTATCCAGGGGAAATTGGAAAGGGCAATCAAAAGCAGGGGGAAACAGTTTCCGAAGTCATTGTCCGTCTTTTATCGCCAACTGAAACCGTCAACGATACCAACGCAAAGGTTCCCAATTGGGCCGTTGATACCCTTGCCAAAAAAGAACTTCGCCGGTTGGCCCAATACGTGTTGAACAATTTCCCGCAACGTATCCAGGAAGGCGGGGTTGTTGATACCGTCATTGGTATGTTGGAAGCGTCGTATCTTCCGAATCAATCAAGTAATTGTTCACCTTAAAAAATAAAACAATGGAATTCAACTTGAACACAATCAACAGGGACACCGTTGAAGGCAAGCTTTTATTTGCTGCCTTGATCGAATTGACAACCCGGCATTGGACAAAGACAACACCGGACGAAGCGATCAAAAGTCTTTGGGAAATTCACAAGAACACTGAAGAAGCAAACGGGCGAAAGGATTCTTGTGTTTCTTCTTCACCAACTTCATTGCCTTTCTCAAAAGCTGTCAACATTTCAATCCAAAAGGATCAACAGAATCAAAATGCAAAGCTTGAAGAACTGAATAATTCATCAAACACAATCCTTTTATTTGCAACGCCGTCAATGAACCCGGAAGATTATTGTTCCTTGGAAAGTCTTCTTGTTAAGCTTTACCGGCATCATTTAAAATCTTGATTTGTCATACTTTTCAACGTTCAACCCGGGGACTTCCTTCACCCCGGGTTTTTTATTTAGTTTTGGCAAAACTTAATTTATGCCGGAACCAGAAGATAAAGTCCTGTTTGGTGCAGAATTCGACGCAAGCAAAGTGACGGAAGGGGTTGACGAAATACTTTCTTCCTTGACAAAAGCTGAAGAAGCCCAAGGCTTATTGAAGCAAGCAATCAAGGAAACAACCGACGCTTTAAAAGCAAATAGGAAGGAATTCGCAGCAACGGAAAAAGCAATGAAAGGAACCCTTGACCAAAAGCTTGTTGACGACTACAAAAAGAAATTGGACGGGCTTAATGATTCGTATGATGATCTTTCTCAACAACAATCCGACCTTGGCGTTGCATATAAGAAGACCAATTCTGTCATCAAGGAATTCAACAAAGCGCAAACCGAAAGTACACACGGTTCAAACGAAGTTTCTAAGGCAATCAAGAAGGTAACGTCACTTCACCACATTGCAGCCGACGAAATAAAAAAGGTTGGCAGGAACGTGAAGGAAATGGCCCTTGGATTTATAACCGGGTTTGCCGGCGGATTGGTTGCAACAGTAATACCGACCTTGATTGAATTGATCGAAAACATGGACGAATTCGGTTTTTCCCTGGATGCAACTGCCAAGAGAAGAAAGACATTGAACGAAGTGTTTGAATCGGCTGCACAAGGGGCCGGTTCCGAAATTGCAAAGCTTACTGTCTTCAAGGACAAGTTGAACGATACCAATATCCCGGCGGCGGAACGTGTACGACTTGCCAAGGAGTACAATAAAACGGCTGAAGAAACAAACAAGATTGACATAAAACAAATTGACAATCTTGACTTGATAAACCAACAGCTTGAAAAGCAAAATAAGCTTATCATCGCCCGGGCCATTTCAACGGCTGCATTGTCCAAGCTGACTGAAAAGGCAACTGAATTGGTCGAAGCCCAATTGAAGCTTGATGAAGACCTTAGGGAAAAGGGTATAAAGGAAGCGGATATTACTTCAAAACTTTCTTTGCGGGCCAAACAGGAAAGCGAAGGGGCAAGGAAAGCCAACATTGCAAATCAACAGGCGCTTGACGGGGTGAATACCCAATTGCGGGCAAATGTGTCTTTGGAAATTGAAAGGCAAAAGGCTGCAAAAGGCGGGCTTGTAAACATAACAGCCGAAGAACGGGCCGTCGAAAAGCTTATCAACAAAAGGAACCGGGCGCAAGAAGAATTGAACAATTTGGCCGACCTGTTGAACCCGTTGATTTCTGTTGACGGGTTGACCACTAAGACAACCAAAGCAGTGGCGACAATTGAAAATGTTTATGCTCAAAAGCTTGCCGAACTGAAGGCAAGGTTGTCATCCATAACACAAGGAACCTTCCAGAGCGAAGGATTGATCAGAAAGAAATTTGAAGATCAGCTTGACAAGGATTATGTTGATATTGCCAAGTTGTTGAAAGAAAAGAAGCTGACAGTTCCACAAGCCGACATATTGAAAGGACTGTTGAAACAAATCAATGATGTTGAACTTGCCAACGGTCTGAAGGAATTTAAGGATAAGCAAACGGCTGCATTGAAAGCGATCAATGATGAACTATTCAACACCCAGGTTGAAGCCCAAACAAAGAAGGTTGCCAATATCCGGGATGACTTTGAAAAGGAACAAGCGCAATTGGATTTGAACTTTGAACAAGCGAAAGCCGCCCTTGGTAAAAGGCAGGCGGATTTACTGAAGAAGATTGATGAAGACACTAAATCCGGTTTGATATCCCCTGAACTTGCGGCCCGAAAGAAAATAATGATCCGTTTTGTCTTTGGTGACTTGCTGGATCAAGCTGAACAGGCAAAAACAAATGCCCAACTTGACCTTGCAATGAAGACCTTCCAACATACGTTGGAGCAAGCGAAACTTGGTTTTGAAAATGAAATATTGGCCGGCAATGAATCAACAACTAAATTGATCCGTGAACAGGTTGGTTTGTACCTGGAGGGAAAGATCACATACGAACGCTATCAAAAGAACCTTACCAAAATACTTCGGGAGGAAACGACGGAAAGAAAGAAGATCGCTTTGAGCGAAGCGGAACTTCAGCTTGAATTGGTTCAAAAGGAATTGGCTTCAACAAGTGATCCCAAGAAGCTGAAGCAATTGCAGGATCAAGAAGCGGCCCTTCGCAATCAAATATCCGGTTTGAAAAGGGAAGTCGCAACCGGGGCGGCGGACGATGAAAACAGCGAAGAAAAGAAGAAGATTGACCAATTGCTTGCATACGTGAACGCCGTACAAGGATTGGCAACGGCTGTCCTGAACTTTTGGCAGCAAGTCAATGCAGCCGAAGCCGCCGCCCTGGATCGTTCTATTGCATTGCAGAACCGCCGTGTTGAAAACGCCCGGGAAATTGCTGATAAGGGCAACGCTGAATTCCTTGAAATGGAACAGAAGCGATTGGATGAACTTGAACGGAAGCGTGAAGCCAATGCCCGGAAACAAATTGCGATCAACAATGCCTTGGTTGCTTCACAGGCGATTGTTGCGGCCATTTCAGCCATTGCGCAAGCAGTATCAACCGGAAGTCCTATTGCGGCGATTGCGGCCCTTGCTGCGGTAATTGGGGCCATTGGTGCAGCCTTCAGCTTTGTGAACTCATTACAGCCCCAATCGGCGGAATTCTTTGAGGGAACCCCATTTGTCAACGGGCCTGAAGGAAGGGATAAGGTTGCCGCCAATTTGACCCGGGGCGAACGTGTAGTGACCAAGAAGGACAACGAAGCGTATTGGCCCGCCCTGGAAGCAATGCGAAGGGGGCTTGTCACACCTGAAGAAATGAATTCGTTCGTTCAACAATACCCGGTATCCACTGTTCCCGGCATAGACTTCGACCGGCTTGGTCTTGCCACTGAAGGAAAGATCGGTGTTGACAATGCAGAATTGTTGAACAAGGTGGACAGGCTGAACGGGACAATGGAACAAGTTGTTGTTGGTCTTTCTGAAATCGGTATCAATGTCAACATGGATGAACACGGTCTTGAAGTGGCAATATCCAGGGCAAGGAAATCCCGCCGGTTGAAATCACGTTCGTAAAACTTAGTTTTGATCCATGAAGAACCGAATAAAAATATCTTTTCGGCAAAAGCAACTTATACTTGACGGCGATCCGCTTCAACCCGTCATTGTTCAATGTAATATGGACGGAACGGCTGAATATGTTCCGGGAACTGTCCCTTCGCCCGGGTGGACGGATATGACCGAATGGACTGAAGGGTTGGATAAGATCAAATTCAATTGGTCGGCTATCACACAAGATGCAGTCGAAAGCGATCCTTCAACCGGCAATCAGTTGGGATCGAACTATCAAAAGGGACTGTCCGCCGATCTTAAATTCTTCGGCCCTGCTTTCAATTATATATTCGGTTGGTTGATGACCGAAAGCTGTCAATTGCTGAACAGTATAGAAGTCCTTTTGCATGACAATGAATGTGACCGGGATTACCGGATTTTTGAAATCAAACTTGACAATACACAGTATGCCCCCAATGATGAACCCTGTATCGTTTCAATGCCATTACGTGAAGCGGATGGCACAATACACGTCTTTCAAAAAACAGCTATTGAAGACAATTGGCAAAACTGGTTTAACCAGGATGGCACAAGTACGAAGGATCACCCGACCTTCCAAATGATAATTGAGAAGAAGCCAAAGTTCTTCCTTGCCATTTATGCCGTGTTGATTTACTTGGCCGGTATGTTATCCGTTGGAATACTTCTTGCGTTCACTGAAGGCAAGCGTTGGATTTCAAAATGTCTTGGCTTTACATACTTCTGTCCTTCACCGTTGATCCGTACATACATTGAAAACATTTGTTCAAAGTATGGCTTCACCTTCGACACGATCTTTGACGACGATCCGGGCAACCCTTATCGGGACGTATGTTTCTTTTGGCCCGCTTCAACGTCGCTGAAGAATTTTGAAGCGAATGACTATTCAAGCCCTTCAACAAAGTTTGTTTGGGACAACCGATCAGTTCTTTCCTTCACTAAGTTCCTGGATCAATTGAAGGCGGTGTTCAATGCCGAATGGTATGTGACCCCTGACAGCAAGCTTGTATTCAAACACAAATCCTTCTTCGACAATGCCGCCCCGATATATGACTTCACGCTTGCAGGAAATGACAAAATATATTTCCTGAAGTACACATTCAACGGGACGAAGAAGCCAGCATACGGGAATTATCAATATCAAGTTGATCCGCAAGACACTTGTTCAAATGAACTGAAGTGGCGATACAACGATATTGTGGACTTTGACGGCCCGATTGACAATCCAATGTTGGAAGGCAACGTGACCAAATCATTTGAATTCGCTTCGACTTCTTTTATGAACGATGGAAGTTCCGAAGACTTCATTGAAGAAGGTGTGAAGCTTGGAAGGACGATTGCCATTGTTGCATTGATCGTCGGTTTGGGCCAACTGTTCGCCGCTTCCAATATCCTGACTGTTGCCATTGTTGCGGCCCTTCTTGCGATTGGCTATACAATTACCAACGACTATGTGAACAACTATTTCAACAATGCTGACTTGAACGGAATGGTTCGGGTATCTAATTCAGAATTGAATACACCCCGCCTTCTTCTTTGGGATCGTACAACGCCGTTGGATGAAGCGAAGGTTGTAAGTGTTCCATTCCCCGACGTGAACCCTACATACAACCCGGATGCAATAACTTATTACGCCGAACACCCGACGTATGACAATGTTGGCGGTATCTTTGAACCCGGGGGAACTGTTGAAGTTGTTTATAATTATCCCATGTATGTGGACGCAATGTATTTGGACAACCTGTATGACCGGTTCCATGAATATGACAACCCGCTTCACAACCCGGTAATAAATCAAACTTGGGAAGGACAAGTTGATCTTTGTTGCGAATGGCTTGATCGCCTGGGTATATTTAGCGGGCAGTTCGCACAAATCGGGGCCGTTGTTATACTGGAAAAAAGAGGGCCACGATTGATAAAGGGAAGGATCACAGACTTTGATCTTGATTACGATTCAGGAATAATTAACCTAAAAGGAAACGTCTTACGATGAAACTAATACCCGCCGGGTTCGGTGAAATGGCTACACCGTACACCGATCTTCTTTTCAACTGCACACGGAACCAAAAGTGTCAACGGACTTTTTATGTTCCTGTCAAGCTATTCAGTGACATTGTATTGTTCACCGATCTTCCAGGGGAACCAACCCTTGTGCAAATTGACGTGTTGAATGTTTGCGACATTGAAAACGAAGGTTCAGCCGTTGCAAGCAAGTATGTTGCCGGGACAAAGCCCGACGGGTCTTGGTATGCTGTTCTTGGTTCATTGATCGTGACCCCGCCAATCGGTGTCGTGTATCACAAGTTCTTCTTCCGGGTCACGTTCACAGTATCCGGTATTGATTACATATATTTTTCAGAACAATACGAATTCCCGATTTGCGAAACATTGACTTTCGTTCGGGGTTGTTATCCCAATCAAGAAGTTGGGACAGATGCCTTCGATTGCAACGGCATATACTACGGGTTCCCGAACAATGAAGAAGACTTCCTTGGGGATCATAATTACCGGTATGTTCATTCGGGATATGTCCGCCTGGGTTCTGTTATTGAGCAAAGAAACAAGATGACCTTCACGGCTTTCAACAACAGGACAACATACAAGTCTGTCTTCAACCGTGAATGGTTATTTGAACAAGATATTGTCCCGACGTTTTATAAGGACGTATTGATTGGAATATATAACCGGGGCATGGTTCAAGTGGATGGCAAGGAATGGAAGCTTGCAGACAGCCAGGACGTTGCCATGATTGACACAGACAGCAAACTTTGGCGTTTGGATATTGTCTTCGATGAAGAATGTAAACAGTCTTATGGATGCAAGCCCCGGGATTGCTTCTTGCCTGTTGACCCTTGTTGTGTTCCGACGCTTATTTCCGCCGATGCTGTCATTTGCGAAACTCCGACCGTTGCTTCAGGATTGCCATTGGCGAACGCCCAGGTTGGTGTATTCTATGACCAAACGATCACGTTCACCGGCCCGGTTCCGATTGCCTTTTCGGACGGCGGAATTCCTTTCGTAGATAAACCGGCTTGGATGACATTGATCATTGTTGGTAATACTGTTCACTTGACAGGAACCCCGGACGTTACAGGAACAGACGTTCCGGTTCAATTCAATGTGTTCAATTGTAGCGGGGATTTCGTTGCCATTGATGAAGAAATAAACGTGACCGAAGTTGGTGAAGACAATTTCAATATCAATTGCGTTGGCAGTGTTGATGTGACCGTCACTGAAGTTGAAACGGAAGACGATTGGTATGAAGTGTCTTCAGGAACATTCCCGGTCACACCGGGCAACCAAATCGTTGGTCATCAAACAGGGGTTGCCGATCCCCCGGGCCGGATCATTGTACACGTAACGACCCCGGGTGACTTTACACGATACATGAAGCTTGTGAAGAATGGAATTGTCGTTAATTGTCAATTCTTCGTTTTCAGTGGAACGTATCAAATACCCTGGAACTATCCGACAACAACATTGGATTGGGTTGAAGCGGACGTGATCGAAATAAGAATTGACACCGTACCTTGTTAAATTTGTGATCTATGGCAAACCAAATAACAATAAATTTTGAACCCTGCACCCCGGCCCCTTCCGGTGGATACCTTGTTCAATACCGTCCTGTTGGGTCAAGTGATCCATACATACAGTATCCGACACCCTTCTTTGGTTCGCCAATAGTATTCACGGATGAAGGGGCGGAACCCGACGGTACTGAATATGAAGGTTTTCTTTTCACTGATTGCGGCGAAGGAAATCCGGGAACACCTGTTGCTTGGTCAAGCGAAGATTGCGACGCTGTTACATTACCTGAAGACATTGCCTTCCCGGATGCAATCATTGGTGTTCCGTATTCATACAGCTTTGTACTTGGTGGATCGGCCCCGTTTGCCTTGGCCCCCGGTGTCATCAAACCTTCATGGATGACGATTACCATTGTCGGAAACAACGTCAACTTCGCCGGAACACCGCCGGACGGATCGGAAACTGAAGACTTTGAAATTGTCTTCACGATCACAAACTGTTCGGGAACCCATTCAGCCCCGTTGCCTGAAGGAACGACGATCAATGTTCTTGCTGTCAACTTGTTCATTGAGAACTTGACGACGGACAATGCCCAATGGAATATTCAAAACTTTACCGGTGTTCCAGGTTGGGGGCCGGGAACTGGATATACAATTGTTTCGGGGGCGTTCCCTGTTGGGCCGGGTCAAACATTGCTTGGTGTTCATACAGGTTATCCAGGGCCATTGATCGGAAGCCTTACCGTTCACCTTGCAGGGGGAACACCGAACAAAAAAATTCAGGTAAGGAAGAACGGTATCATTGTATTCACACAAAACTTGGCGGCAACGTCACTTGTTTATTTCACCGGATTGGCGTTCACGGCGGCGGATGAAATCAGGATACAAATTGTTCACATTTAGAATTTCCCTACTTTTGGAATTGTAATTGCCTTCACATATCGCTTTTTTGTTGCCCCGTACCGGCTTACCGTACAAGTAAAAAGCTTTTTAACAACAATCAAATAATCTTTTTATGAACGCTTTACTAAGCTTTATAAAGGTGTTCCTTATGCCGTACACTTCCGGCCCTGCTTGTACTATCCAGGAAGGTTGTGCAGAACCCGCCTTCCCGCAATCAACAAGTCAATGTGTTTGTGAAATCGCCGTCGGCGGTATCAATGAACTTTATTTCATCCCATGTACTGAAACATTCAGCGAAGTGAACGTCACAAACGTCGCTTGGTGGAGTACGTTAGTAGGTACAGTTGAAGACCCCGGGGTATTGGGGCGTTCAGGGTTGGGAATTGGTTCCATTGCCAAAGGCGGACAGCAAAACGAAAGGGTTGCGTCATGCAGAACGGAACAACTTATATCAATCACCTGGAACCTTACGTTCCAAATCAAGTGTTTCGATAAGTCTTCAGCCCGTTCGACTTGCGCCAAAATGACGGAACTGATAAAGAACTTCAACCTTTATTATGTAGCTGCAAGAATGTGTGACGGTGACAATACCATTCTACCCATTGGGGTATTCAATACGTCCGACTTTGATTGGACGGTTCCCGACAATAATGAAGAAAGTCAGGTTGCACAGATAGTCATTTCCTGGAAAGAACTTGGCTTCCCTTGCACCGTTGATGTTGCCGGTCTTTCCACTGTACTTCCGAAATTGTCATAATCAGGCAAACTAAGTTTTTCATGCCGTTGCCAAAATTCAAAAGTGAACAGGAACTTGTTTCCTTTGTCATTGGGGCGAAATTACCCGAATGGCAAAGGAAACTTTTCAAGCTATATAGGGAAGCGATCCAGGTACACAGTCAGGGTCATATTTTCTATAAGCTTGACCGCCTGTTCCCCAACGAACACCCCGAAAGCAAGGAACACCGTATCCTTTCATTTGAAAGTGTCACGGAAGCTTCCTTTGGCCGGGCCGCAAACAATGTGAACCGGATATTCAAGAACAGTTCGTACACTGTTGAAGCTTCCGATAAGGTTGTGACGGCAACAACGGAACACAATTATGACGGACACAACTTTTACGCTTGGTTCCTGGATCAATGGGTAATGATGGCCCTGAAGCAAGATGCCAACGCCCGGATCGTTATATATCCCCCGGAATACGTGAAGGAAGGATACGAACCGGTTTGTTTCGTTGACACCTGTTGGTTGAAACACCTGTCCGACGACGTTGTTGTTTTTATCAGTGAAAAGGAAAGTACAATCGAATGGGAAGTCAGGGAAATGGAAGTGTGTTCGGAAGTCTTTTACGATCAAACTATCAACAGAAAAAATGTTCGTGAATCCCAAAAGAACACGTACACCCCGAAGCTTGAAGGAACGGTCAAGAAAGCCGTATATCATGCCTTCTTCAAGGGTGTTGGAATGTATCGTATTGAACAGACCAACACAGCCAATGAATACTTGATTGACTTTTATCCGATTGAACAGGACTTCATGCCGGTCATTGATGCCGGGGGCGAAAAGGGAAAGAACAATGTGAACAAGTCGTTCTTGTATCCGTTCGTTTCATTCGGCAATCTTGCGTTGCTTCAACACTCCCAACATACAGCCGTCAATTTCACCTTCAGCTTTCCCCGTATGTCCGAAGTTCAGACCCCGTGTGACAGCGAAGGGTGTCAAAGCGGACGTGTCATTTGCGAAACACCGGCGGACATTGCAGCCTTTGGCGATACGAAGGCTTGTATCAAATGCGGCGGTTCAGGATACACCCGGAACCAAACACCGTACAAGGTATATGTCAAGCAGTACGATCCGCAAGGAATTGAAGGGGATACCAAACACCTGGAAATTGATGACGTGAAGTATTACACCCCGGAAACAAGTATCCTGGATTATTCCAAAAAGGAATGGCGGGATTATTTGGAAATGGCCGAAACAGCCGTTTACATTTCGCAAAGGGTTTCAACCGGGAACGTTCAGAGTGCAGACAGCAAAGAAATTGACAGGGACGATATGTATTCATTCCTGTTCCGTGTTGGGCAATGTTACTTCAACCGGCTTCGGTTCGTTCTTCAGTCGTTTGAAAATTACCTTGTACCGTCACCAATGCAAGTATCAATTGCGGTTCCTTATTCGTATGCGATCTTGTCCGAAGGTGAAGCGTTTACAGCCCTGAAAGACATACTTGCGTCAAGTGTTCCGATCATGCTGAAGGCAAGTCAGGTCGAAGGATTTATCAACAAATTCGTTTCACAATCTTCACCGATCCGAAAGTTCATTGACGTGTTGAAGGTTGTTGATCCGCTTTTATATTACACACAAGGCGAAATTGCGGGGTTCCGATCCAACTTCATTGTATCGGCTGACCAACAGGCGGTTCATGTATTCGCTTATCCGGCCCTTCAGAATATGTACTTCAAAGACAAGAACCTGTTCATGGAAGACACCCAATCCATTGCCGACAAGTTGCTGAAGGAATTACAAGCGAATTACAAGCCCGTCCCGGCCCCTACATTGCGCCCAACTCCGGTTGAGTAATGACAATCAAGGATTATATAAAGAGGCTAAGACAGGCCAAACAATTGGCCGTAGATCGTTGGGGCAACCTGTCACAACTTGAACGGGCTGTTGTTGACGGTTCCTTTGATTGGTTGGTTGACAACCTGGAAATAAAGCGGGGTGAAATTCAGGTCAACGAAGACCTGTCCGGGACGATGGACGACTTTGTTCGGGCTGTCCTTCAGACGATCAACAATGTTCCTGTCTTCCAATCCAAAATGAAATTGTTCCTTCAGGACTTGACCACGATAAGCAACAACAACAAATCCTTTCACCGGACGACGAACAGCTTCAACATTGACAAGGCGGGCGTGAATGATGTTCAGAAAGCAGTCGTTGACCAAATCCTTGACCAATTCCGGGGCAATGGATTGAACGCACATTTCGCCCAACCGCTGAAGGAAAACATTTTCAGGAATATACTTGCCGGGGCCAATATGCGTGAAGTGAAGGAAGTGTTGAACAACTACATTATTTCCGGGGCCGACGGATCGGGAAAACTTAGTTCGTACCTGGATCAGACAGCAATGCAAGCGGTAGATGCTTATACGGGAGCAATCAACCAACAACTGTTGGAAGAATTCAAGTTCACGGGAATGATTATTTCAGGATCGTTGATTGAATCAAGTTCCAAACAATGTGTATTAGCTGTTGAAAATTCATCAAAGACCGGTGGATACCTGACAATGGATGAATGGGAAGAAATAATTGACGTTGCCCGTAACAATGACAAAGCGAAGTTGATCCCGGGGACTACGCTGAAAAATTTACCTTTGAATAAGCTTCATTGGGGTTGCCGACATGACTTCACCCCGGTTATTATTAACGAATAAAAAAGAACTTCTTATGTACCCGATTTCAACCGTTGATAAAATCAGTTGTATGCAAGCCCTTGTTGGTATTCGTACAGCTTGCGATCCTGGAACCAACTATCCGTTTTGGATCGAAGACATTGAAGGTGTGGACGTGTCGAAGCTTGCGAAGATTGCAAAGTCAAGCAATCCTTCAGGCAAGGACTTCGCCAATCAACTTATCAACAACGCTTCACGGCAAATGATGGGTGACTTGGAACTGTTCTTGAATGACGGGTATCGCCTGAACAATGTCGTCGGGGATATGTGTTCAACCTGTACCCTTCTTCCGACATACGTTGTGAACACTGGGATCGTGGTCAAGTCTTCAGTCGCAACCAATTTCAACATACTTCGGATCACGAAGTTTCAGATACTTGCCAACAACACCGGCACGTTCCAAATGGTCATTGATGACGGGGAAACACCTGAATACTTCGATATTGAACTGACAGCCGGGACGATCATGCCTGTTGTTCTGAATTATTTCACTAAGAAGAAAAGTGCAAAGGTGTACTTCAGCGATCCGACTGTTTCCCTGGGTCAAGTCATGTGTTCGACTTCTTCTTCTTGCGGTTGCGGTGGATCGGCAACAAGCAACAACCCGATCACAGTGACCGGGCTTGTGGCAGGGGTCGAAAGTTCCACACAATACGGCTTCCTTCCTTGCGCCGCCGTCGGCTGTTCTTATGACAGCCTTGTTTGTGGTCTTGTCAAGCAAGCCCCGAATATATTCGGCTTGGCCCTGCTTTACAAGGTCGGGGCTTTGTACTATGACAACAAACGTGTCGGGGATCGAAACAATGATGCAATCAGTTTTAATGACGAAGAAGGAACCGAAAAGGAAGATCAGAAAAAGAACTATGACCGGTTGTATTGGGCAAAGATGAAGGGAACAACATCCGTCCTGGGTATCAACAAAGTGGTCAAGGACTACTTGAAGAACAACAGAACAGACAAGTGTGTAATTTGTGACAGTAAACTTTTAACAGCATACGCAACAGGATGACCGGCTTCAATTCAAATCTAAATGAACTGATTGTTCGCTTCAAGGCGATCAAGACAGGTTCGCAACAAGTGGACTTTTCGGACGCTTTGGTTCTTGGTGTCAATGCTGCAAAGGGATCAATGCAGAATAGAATATTCAATCAAGGTCTTGACGCAAAAGGTGTAACATTGGGGCCATATATTTCAAAACAGTATAAGAAGAAAAGACAGAAGCCGCCTAAAAAGCAAATCTTATACAAAGACCTTGAATTCTCTGGAACACTTCGCCGGGGGATCGTGGTCATAAAGGAAACGCCAACAAGCGTCATTTGTGCAATACCCAATGATAAGTTGATTGTAATTGCCCGGGGGCAGGAAGAATACTTGAAGACTTTGATCTTTGCGTTGTCAGACAGCGAACGAAAATTGATGGTCACGAATGTTCATGCAGCAATAAAACAAATTTATGATAGGCTTTTCAACCCTTAGTAATCTATTCAACAATGTCATTGCAACGGGCATTGTGAACAGGATATATCATTCAGTCATGTTGAAGCCGATTGACGGCGGCGGCAACAAACCGGCTGCACCCGTTGAAGGACGTTGGAAATATGTCGGCTTCGATGACACGGACGGCTTTTCCTGTTATTGCAGACAGACCGGATCGGCGGACGTTCAAGGGTTTAACAGGGTCGGCGGTTGCAATAAGAAGATATATCGCTTCCAGGTTCCTTGTAAACTTGTTTTGTTCAGTGACTTTGAAGAAAGATCGCATGACGACCTTATCGCCAAAATATCAGGGGCCGTAATGAAGACCCCTTTTATCAACATTCAAAAGATCATTACGAACCCGGATGAAATACTTCGATCCGAAGCCCCGACCGGGAAGCTCACCTTCAAGGAAAATACTTTGTTCTGTTCAATTGATTTCTTTCTGTTGGTTGATTTGCAGTCCGACAACTGTGAAGAAGAAATACAATGCGAAAAGATACCGAACCCATATTGTGTACCCGGGGAACCCCTGGGTTGCACCCGGATTGATTGGTCAACGAACTTCGGCACACAACCGGGATCGGCCCCTGACTTTGCCTTTATTATTTATAAGAACGGTGAAGCTGTTGTCAGTGAACAAACCCCGGGACAGGCAAGCGGAACGATCCAGGTCAATGAAGGGGACGAAATAGAACTTTACATGGGACATTCAGGAAACTTCGCAATATATGGCTATTCAATAAGCGACAACACCGGTGTAATTGATTCAAGCGGCGGATCACAAGGATACGTTGATGCCTCATTCACGATTGCTTGTGCAAATGGCCCTTACACAATAACAGGCAGTATATAATATAATTTTTCTACTTTTGGTTTCTCAACTGATAAAGGGGGTCATTCTTCAAACCCCTTTTTATGACAGAAATAGAAAGAATTCGGGCTATCGTTGACAACGCAAAAGCCAACAACGTTCCGGTATATACTTTGAACACAGAAGATTTGGACGATCTTCTTGCTGCCTTGGATATATTGGAAGCCGGATCAAGACCTTACAAAGTATATTCGGCAATTATAAATCAAGCGGGTTCACTTGCTGCCCCGGTAATGACCGTACTTGAAAACACTTTGGGGGCTGTTCCGCTTCCGGGCGTTGCCGATGATGGTCAATTTGATTTAACATCTGTCGGTCTTTTTCCCGCCGGGAAGACTTTCATTCAATCAATACCGGGAAGCTTTCCAGGGTCAGGAATGTTTCTAAACGTTTTCAGAGGTAGCGATGACACAATTATCCTTTATAACCTTGATTTGTCAGGAACCTATGATAACGGCATTGTAAACGGCATGATTGAAATTCGTGTTTATCCTTAATACTTAAACTAAGTTTTTATGTCATTCATAGTTGCCCCCGTCTATTTCGACGGAACACTTCATCACAACCCGGCTGTCAATCAGAACATATCAACACATTGTTCGGACGGTGACGATTCGATATTGAAGCCATTCAAAGAAGTGTTGATCGAATGGGACGGCATTGCCTGGGAAGAAGTGACCGTGTTCACCGCCGGTCTTTCCGTTGTCGCTTTACGTGTGGACAACATTTGTGACGATACATTCCAGTACATAAACGTTCCCTTCCAGGACTTTCGAATATTGGGTGTTTGCTGTCAGAACTGTCCGATTGCAGCCGTTGACGCAAACTTCATTCTTCCCGACGCTGTTGCCGGGCAAGCTTATAACGCTTCATTCCCTATCCTTGGAAATGGCCCCTTTTCCTTGATTGTAAATAGTAAGCCCGCTTGGATGACCATTACACTTGAACCGGGCGGAAACGTTTCATTCACCGGAAATCCTGTTGCCCCCGGCGATCTTGATGAAGAAGCCGGCGTTTCAATCGTTGTCAATAATTGCGGCAAGGAAGCCTTAATTGGCCTTGATACAACAATTGGGGTATATGAAGCCCTTGTCTTCACGTTGCGTTCTGCACCCGCCGCAATTTATCGTGACATTATTCATGACGGTTCGCAATTCATTGCCGCCGGTGAATTGGTTGTTGCACATTCGGACGACGGTATCACATGGGTTGCGGGAACTAATCCAGGAAGCCCGGCGGGGGCCAACAAATGTCTTGCTTTCAAAGCGGGCTTATATGTTCTTATCCGACAAACTTCTTCAGGATTGCGCCGTTCCTTTACGAGTGCAGACGGTGTGACATTTGCCGGGGGTAGTACATTGCCTTCAAATTTCGATAGCTTGTCGGGCTTATGTTATGATTCTGTAAACGATTTATTCATTGCTGTTGGAGATTCAGGAACAGTGAGGGCCGCAACGTCACCTGACGGGTCAACATGGACGGCAAGGACGATCACAAATACAGTTACTTGGAACAGGGTTCGTCACTTGGCCGCTTTGAATGTTGCCGTTGGTATGGATAGTATTTCAACTTCAACAGACGGGATCACATGGACACCCCGGACGGTTCCTTCAGGCGATTGGGCCGACGTTGTTCACGATGGCGTTCAATACTTAGTCGTTTCCGCCGACGGTACAAATTACTTGACAAGCCCTGACGGTACAACATGGACACCCGGGGTATTTGATACAACATTGCCGGGCGCAAATATCGTTGCGGCGATCTTCGCCAATAGTCAGTATATCCAAATTTCACCGAACACAGCTAACAATCTTCACAGTATTGACGGCGATCATTGGCACGTTTCGGGCGGTGGAATTGGGAATAATATTGCCTTTGGTGACGGGCTGTTTGCGAAAGCGGGTAACAACGGGATATATACAAGTCCCGGGGTATAACTTTTTATGAACGTGCAAAATTAAGTTTGGCTTTATTATCGCTTTGGCTATGGAAAATGAAACAATGAATTCAGTCGAAAAAAAGGAAATCCGGGGACTAAGCATCAAAACAATTTGGTGGCTTGTCGCAACGACGGCGGTTGTTGTGTTCACTATATTGGGAACATACTTTTCGATCCTGGAACGATTGACTAAGATCGAAATTTCCAATACAGCGAATGAACGATACAATGACCTGAAGACCCAAACGCTTGATGTTAGAATGTCTGCCCTGGAATTAGAAGTCAGGGAACTGAAAGATAAGTTTGAAACATTTCGGATACAACATTCAAAATAGTTTTATGAGCGACGCAATAATCACGGGACTGATAACAAGCTTTACAACGATTGCAGTTGTAATAATTACCGGAAGGATCAACGCCATAGCCAACCGAAAACAGAACGAAGCGATCACGAAAAAGGTCGAAAACTATCACAAGGAAGTGAACGGCAAAATGTAAAAGTTGCTTATTACTACTGAAGCCCTTGGCGTTGAAAAAGGAAAAGCCGACGAAAAGGAAAGCCAAAAGAGGGAATCCCTGTAATTTAAAATCAACAATGTGATATGTCATTAAAAAGCTTTATGAATGAAATCCGTTGGCCGAAGGTCAATATCCGAAATCTTCTTGCTGTTGTCGTTGTATTCTCAATAACCGGAATTATTATCCTGGGCCATTACAAAGCGATCCCCGAGGTGAACAAAGAACTTATTTCCGGGGCCGTGAACCAATATCTTGTTGTTGGCTTCGCTGTTGTGATCGCATACTTCTTCGTTGCATCAAAGAACGATTCGGATTGGCAAAAACACAATCAACAAATTGACGTGTTGAAAAAGGTTCCTTTGACTGAACTGTTGGGCAAATGCAAGGACGTATTGCTTGAACGATCCGAACGGGAATCTTGGTTCAAGAAGCTTCAAGATCAATACCCCGAATACGCCGGTGTAAAGCTTGACGATTTGGTATAGTTTTGCATACACAACAATTTGTATGTATGAAAGTAGTTTCCTTGGATCGCATTTACCAACTTGTTATTGTTGCCTTGATCCTTCTTCTTCTTTGGAAGTGGAATTGCGCCGGGGGCCGATCCTGCCCGCCGATCACAACAACGATAAAGACCGATACACTTTGGAAGGAACAACCGAAGGACAGTTCCAATTGGTCAAAACCCGAACCGGCAAAAGTTACAACCGGCAAAATCCCTGAACCCCGAATTGTGATCCGTGAAGTTCCAGGGCAAGCCCCGGATACCTTCTTCGTTGATGTTGATACGGGGGCGATCCTTGCCGACTATTATGCAAGGGCAGATTATGACACGACGTACAAGTTCCCAGGGGGAAATATCCAGGTTCAGAATGTGGTCTTCCAAAACAGACTTCAGTTGCAACGTGTACTTCCGACGTTCAACACAATGGAAGTGACGACGACAATCACAAAGGCTGAAAAGAAAAGAAGGCAATTTTTCCTTGGTTTAAATGGATATGGGGGAAAACAATACCCATTGTACGGGGCCGGTCTTTCGATCACATACAAGGATAGAAAAGATCGTATGTATGAAGTCGGGCCGGTGTTGTTCAAGGATCAACCCGTAATGATCCAGGCGGGGGCAAAATTCTTGATTTCTTTCAAATGACTATATTTGAACCGAAAAACTTAGTTCGATGCCCTGTTGTTGTACCAATACTTTGAACCTTTGTAAAGCTTCCGTTTGCCAACCGGATACAATTATCGTCGGCATGAACGCCCCGGCGGACGGTGAATACAAGCTTGTTCTTGGATACCTTGGCAATGACATTGTGATCCGAAAAACTTTTGACGCAAACGATCCCCTTGTTTTTTCTGCACTCAATCTGAATGAGAAGTACACGTACACCGGCAAGATCATTGATCCGACCGGGAACACCCTTACCATTACAAACGGCGAAGGAAACTTCGATTGTGTGTCATTTCAAACCGTCCTGACATACGAAACTGAAATCGTAAATCCTTAGTCATGCAAACAATACTTGATCTTCTTGCAATAATTCTTTTGGCGTTCGTCCCGGCAACATTCAATTACTTCCTGGATTACTGTTTTGGTGATCCAATGTCAGACAAGGTATCTGACAAAGCGATCTTCTTCCGGTATTCGCTGTTCCTTGCCAAACGAAGGGTATCCATGCAAAAGGAAAAAGAAATTGTTGCGGCATTGGCCCCGTTGCTGAATAGCGACAACCCGGACACCCGGGCGCAAGGGAAGAAGCAATTGAACCTTTCATTCGTTGCGGCGGGCCGGGACTTGTTCACATGGGAACAGGCTTTTGGAATGTGTCCGTACTGTACGAATTTTTGGATCGCTTTCTTCACCGCCTTGATCGCTTATTTTTATTTCCCACTTACTGCAATTGATCCGATCCTGTTGTTCATCATGCAACCCATTTTTTCACACACAATATTGCGTAAACTTTAAAAATTTTCTACAATGGAAAAAGCGTTAATCGAAAAGTATTCGCCGTTCAACGCAAAAAATTTGACGGCGGATGAACTGAAAGCAATGCAGGACTTCACAGTTGATGACCTGAAAGAATTGTCAGAAGCTTATCCCAACAAAGGGAACCAAAAAGCTTATTTGATCCTGTTCGATAAGGGCAAGCCCGAAAACAAACAGGTGTTCCCGTTGTCCACATGGACGAACCTGTATCAACTGTTCCGCCTGGGGAACAAACAATACACGGCTTATTCCTTCAAGGGAGTATTCAACAGGCAAAAGCAAGCCGTGAAGAAAATTGCCCCGATCCAGGACTTGACCAACAAAGCGGCAAAGGAAGAATTGAAGACAGCCCAATCGCAAACGGCCAAAGCAGTGAAGCCCGTGAAGACAGCCGTTCCCGTTGCTGCCAATCAAACAGCCGTGAAGAAGGAACCAACCGGTGTCGTCACACCGAAGTCTTTCAAGAAAATGAACGTTGATGAATTGGCGGCGGCTTATAAGACAGCCTTCAAAAAAGACCCGGGTTCAATGACGAAGAAAGATTTGGTCACCGCCCTGGAAGCGAAGAAAAAATAATTTTTCACTTTTAAAATTTTATATCTATGCCTGAACAGCACGTACAACTGATGAAGGGGTTGGGGATAAGCGACGATGAAATCAAAGCAATCGAAGCCCTTACCCCGGATCAAATGAAAGCCTGGGCCGAAAAGCCGACCGATCCCGAAAGCCTTAAAATCTTCGATCCGTCGAAGTATGTCGGGAACGTTCAGACCGGTATCAAGACCAAGCTTTCAAATGATCCCGAATTCCTGAAGACAATTCCTGAAGACAAGATTGATCCGGCCATACTGAAGAAGTATGAAAGCGGTCAATATGCAAGGTTCCAAAATGAACTTGTTGAAGTCGCAACAAAGAAGCTTGGATTGGAAGATAAAGACTTGACAGCCGATGACCGGAAAAGCATTAAAGTCCTTGCGGAAAAGATCGCCGTTTCGTACCTGTCAAAGAATACGAAGGACGGATCACTGAAGGAAATGCAAACACAGCTTCAAACAGCTTTGCAATCGGTCGAAACAATGAAGACCGAACACACGACCAACCTGACAAAAGCGTTGGAAGAAACGAACGGTAAGCATACGGCCAAGCTTATCAAGACACTTACCAAAGTTGAATTGGCAAGTATTGACGGGATCACGCTGTCCGTTGGGGCTTCATTCATTTCCGATCCTGTTCTGTCTGCATTGACAGCGAAGTATGCAGTCGTCCTTGATGACAATGACAACCTTGTTCTGAAACAAAAGGAAAATCCTAAGCTTGACGTTATTGACACGGCGGGCAAGACTGTCACATTCCAACAGGCTTTAAAGGAAACAGTCGTTGCAAATAAACTTGGCGTTGTGAAAGCAGCCGACGACAAGGATAAAGACAAGGACAAGGATAAGAGGAATAAAATCATTATCGGCGGCGGTGACGGCGGCGGCGGTGAAATTGACCTTGTTCCTTCATACATTGCTGACAAGATTTCAAAAGCTCCTGTTGATAAGGAATAAACTTTTATATTGTGCTTATCTTACACGTTTGACAGGCTTCCCGCCCAATCATTGTGTAAATTTTTAGGGTTGAACTTCGGTTCACAAATCCCCTTCCTTTCCAGGCAGGGGATTTTTTTTTGTCCGTTTCGCTGGAAGGTTTACTTTTGGACTGCAATTACAATTTCTTCCTGTTGGCCCGGTATGCCTCAATACCAAAAACTCACTTCTTTTTTTGTTGGTCGGAACAGCCTTATTGTTCAAACTAAGTTTCCCCTTTGTTGGCTTATTGCCTTAAACATTCATTCAAACTTTAAATTGTTTTTATATGCCAATGGGTAATATAGGGACTTACGTTTGCAGAAACTTGCAAGCAGCCCTAATAGATTATTTCGGAAGGAACGCCGCCCAATTCAGAACATTGGGTTCCGTGTCTTTCATCAAATGGCTTTTATCGCCGCAAAATACAAACGGCTTCAGGAAGATTTCCGATGACATACAAGGTGTACCGGGTAAGAAAAGGGGCGTTGCCTTCAGGGTGGACGATCCTTATTGCTATACCCTTTGCGCCCTGAATGTGGATTGCACAACAAACAACGTTCAGTATGTTGATCCCGCTTCAAGGGAAATCGTTTTCGATCTTACCAATGCCCCTTTCCGTCATTGCGACGACCAGGGAAGACCGGTCAAACTTCGTTTCAAGGAAGCCGACCTTGAAAAGTATTGTACCATTACCAACACGGAATGGATACGCGATCAAATTCTTCGCTACCTGTTGAGGTTTGAAGAAGCCCTTGACGCTGCATTGACAACCCTTCTGAACGCTGAAGTTGGAAACAACGGCAATGACGAAGCGATCACAAACGTTCCAATTTTCACGGCTGCAAATGCTTACACGCCCAACATGGCCGTGTTGAACCCCGAAGCAATGTGGTATATAGATCAGGTTTACAAAGACCTGGGCCTTGACGGTCAATTCGGAATGATTGGCGGAACCATTATCAACAAGATCGCCCAATACAACAAATGGGCAACATGGAACGGGGCCGGTCTTGATATGAGCAAAGCCGATGCAATCAACCCATACCTGTTTTACAACAGGAATTTCAACACAACCTTTGGTCAACAGGACTTTATAATTGCTGCACCCGGGGCGCAACAGCTTGTGACCTGGAACAAGTACAAAGGCGAACGTGTACGGGGTGTCACAGACCTTTATAGCAAAGGCACGATCATTCTTCCAACAACCGGTTTGGAAGTGGATTGGAAATGGACATACGACTATTCTTGCGAAGAATGGGTGTACGAAGCTTTCCTTCATGCAGAATTGGCAACAGTTCCGAAGGGCGGTTGCGGCGACAACATGGAAAATGTCAACGGCATTATCCGTGTTCACGATTGCGGTACACAGCCATTGATCCCGGCTTGTCCTGAAGAAGCCGAAGCCTAAGAAGGCCCGGCAATTCTTCGAAGCGTTCGAAACAAGTTTTTTTTAAAGACCAATTTTTTTATATGAAATCATTTTTGAAAATCGTTTTGCTGTTGGCCGTCTTTACGGCGGTAATACAGCCAACCGTCGAAGCCCAAATATTGACCCGACAGGTGACAACCGGAAACAAAAAAGATAGTGTCACGGGGGCCGGGACGAAATACTTCAGCTTCTTTAGTACACCGTCCACTGTGACAGGGGTATCATTTTCCGGGCTGAAGGCTTCAACAGGCGGCGGAACTGTCAGTTCATACATTATCCTGCAAGTCAGAACGGATACAATGCCGGGGACTGCAACGGGTTCGTGGATTGATTACGTGTATCCTGGAACAACGAAGCGGGACACCTTATTTATGACCGACCTGACAACCGTTCAGGGTTATCAATGGCCGGTTCCTGTTCAGTTCTTCAACGGTGTCCGGGCAAAGGTTGTGTCAACGGGGGCGCAAAAGTTCTATGTATATTTTTCACACCTTCGACGGTGAAACTTCTTTCCCTTTTATCAGTTGAGTCTGTTCGATCCCCTGTCATTACAAGGCAGGGGTTTTTTTATTCGAATAATCCGCCGCCCGTTACCTGCAACGGTTCACCCAGGCGGACGCAATCCTTCAATTGCCTCCAAACGAACTTTGAAAATATCCGGGGCTTAGCCCAGGTCAAGACTTCCTTGGCCCTTGTTGTTTCCAGTTCTTCCGTTTCGATTACAATTTTATGAACAGTCCGAAGCGATCCGGGCTTCGTTGTTGTTGAATAAGCTATTATCATAAGCGAAAAATACAATGTGATCCGGTTCCTCGCAATAGTAAAATCCCTTAGTAAAAATGTCATTTTAGAATGAAAAAATACCTTTTCAATGTAAAATATAGTTTACTTACTGATTCGCTTTGTATATTTACATATCATTTTAACCCTAAAAATTATACAATGGCAAAGAAAACAACCCTTGAAACAATCTGCAATAAGTATTGCACGATCCAACACAATGACGATAATTACTCAATTGGCGGTGGTTTAGACGGAAGTAAATTCGCAAGCCGTAGGCATGAAGACGCTAAGAATGATGATGGTAAATTGACAGAAGGCCAAGCGACACAATTATTTAAAAAGGCAACAGGATTGGAATTAGACGTTGTGAAAGAAATCATAAACTATGCAGTGCCGAATATGGAGTGGCATCATGCCGGCAAATTGCCAAAGTCTTACGGCGGCGGGATGAAAAAAACATATTTCTTAAATGCTTCTGAAATTTGCGACGTTGCTAAAAATTGGAATCAATATGCGGAAAAGCTTGATCTTTCAAAAGCAGCCGCAAAGGTAGCGGCTGAAAACAAAAAAGATTTGGAACAACGCAAACACGATTTCTTAACTGCCAACGCTAAAAGGTTTGAAAGATTATCAGCAACACCGGCACGTAATTATATTTTAACAGCAACAGAAATGAATGGTAAATACGGATGGTTCGATAGCACTTATAAGTCTTATAAGTTGCCTGAATATTTTTCAGGGTGGGAATTTGAAAGCGAAGAAAAGTATAATCAATATTTAAACATAGAATAATGAGAATAAGATATTCGTCCTTCACATGGACGCCAACACAAATCGCCTTTCTTCTCGAAAATTGGAACAAAAAAAGTGCAACCGAAATCGGTTCAAAGATCAAGAAAAGCAGAAGCGCAGTATTGGGCAAAGTCAGGCGATTAGGATTGAAAAAATAATTAATAACCGACCGGGAGAAATCCCGGTCATTAAACTTTTATTATGGAACGCTTAAAAATCAAACTTTCGATGTTGAAGCCGAATGACTTCTTCCAATTGCATGACGAAAATGGTGCATTGTATTATCAATTGGCCACAAAGGTTGAAGGAAGATATTCATATTACTACGTTGACGAAAACGAAGTGACTTTGTTCAAGGTAACTGAAGACAAGGAAGTATATGAAGTCAACGAAGTCCCGGAAAATTTGTTGAAGAACCTTGGCCGAAATAAGGCCGTTCTTTCTGTTGAAATAAAGATGAAGTATATAATCAGCCGGGTCGAAGCCGGGCCATTGACTTCATACGAAGAAGGTGAATTATTCGAATTGCTTGAAAGATTTTCGAACAATGATTCTATTTATAACATTGCAGTAAAGAACCATTTCCTTGCAAAGAACGCCGGGTCGGACGTGGATACATGGGACTTGATCGCCGGGCTTGCATCGCAATGTATGGACGACTTGTTCACAATGGTATGTTGCTTCAATCAAGATACTGTCATTTACTTATTACGAACTGTTAAAAAATAAGCATGAAAAAAGACATTTTTGAAACAGCCGACACCAAGCCCAAGAAGGATATTGTAATCTTTGAGATCAACGACACGGGCCGTCAACACGAATACAAAGCAGCGACGGGATATGTGGACGCTTTCATTGGCTTCCTGGAAAGCCTGGGATACGAACCAACCCGCAAGTATGAACATTCGACGGACATTCAACTTGATGGTATTTCGTTCGGCATAAACACCGGCAACGCTTCATATATGAGCAAGAACATTTACACCCGGGATCACTTTGTCAGGAAGCCGGACAACCGTTGGATTAGTCTTGAAAAGGGCTTTGAAAAGATGGCCGTCAAGGTATATATCAACAAAGAAATGGATGCCGCCAAGATAAAGAAACAGATCAATGGGGCCATCGAAAAAGCCAAGGGGCAGTTTAAGGAAATTGAAGACACAAGGGCCAAGGACAAAGCCAATTCAATTACCATTGGCGAACATTATTCGAAATGTAAGTTGGTTATAAGGCATTGCCGGGGCATATATATCGAAAAGGGTGTATTATCGTTTGACTTGAAGGGGTATTCAAGTATTCAAATCAAAGCCGACGGTTCGTTCATGGGCTTCAGCTTATATTTTTCAAAGGTGGAAACGATAACCGACATTCCGAAGGTTGCCGGGATCATTGAAAAGGAAATGAAATTCGTCGAAGCCATTGCCAAGGAAGTGACCGGGTTCGCCAAGCTGTCCGCCGATCTTCAGGAATGGACGGTCAAGGCTTATCACGTTCGGTATGACGTTCAGAAAAAAAAGCTTTTTGAATATTAAAATTTTAGCCATGTTTTTAGTAAAAGAAAATGATGTGTATAAGCGTGAACGGGTAGTTGAATTCACCAACAACGAAACGATCACATTCAAACAGCAGGAAATTGCCGTGTACCAAAAGCATGAAAGCGATTGGTACATGACCATTGCTTTGGAAAAATCCGACTTGGTGAAAGAAGACAGACACCTATTGACGTACAAGCTTCTTGTTGATTATCGTTGGGCTGTTCGTGAAGGGTTCAACCATGAACTTGACAAAAGCCTGAAGAACCCGTACAGCTACCCCCGGAACAGAAATACAGTCAAAGGAATACAGGGATATATTGCCCGAATTGTAAAGGCTTCGGAAGCCGAAATGAAATCATTATGACACCAACAGCAAAGGGGTATTTTTCGGGTTGCGGAGGTATGGAAATTGGTTTGATGCAAGCCGGGGTTCAAATGATCCAATCGCTTGACCTTGATCCCCGGGCCGTGAATACGATGAAGCGGAACAATCAATACTTTGGTCACTCTGTATTACAACAGGACATAAAGGATATGACAGTTCTTCAGCAAAAGTCAAGTGACATTATTGTTGGAACTTATCCATGTACAAAGTATTCGACGATTGCAGACATTCACGGGGCAAGAACCGGCGACGATCTTTTTCTTCACTTCTTCCGTCATATAGCAATCGAACAGCCGGAAATGTACATTGTTGAAAACGTTCCAGGAATGAAGAAGTTTCCAATTGTCATGGAAGCAATGACGAAGTTGCCGCAATATTATATCAACGTGTTTTGCCCAATGAAGGCTTGCAATTGGTTGCCGCAAAAACGTGACCGCCTTATCTTGATCGGGACGAAGAAGCCGGTCTTCATTATGGAACCGAACCGGGCGAACAACCGGCCCCGGATAAAAGATATTTTGGAAATCAATCCCAATATCAACATTCCCGACAATGTTTATTCAAGGCTGAAGGGCAAGTATAGGGACAAGCCGATCATTGTTGATCCAAGCCAACCCGGGGCCATTGCGCCGACTTGCGTTGCCCATTACGCAAAGGATCAAGGAACCCGGCTTGTCATGGATAAGAACTTCAAACACGGTGTCCGGCCCTTTACAATAAGGGAATACGCCCGCTTGCAGGGCTTCCCGGATGACTTCAGCTTCGACGAAGAACTTTGGTCATATCAACTTATTGGCAACGCCGTCCCGGTTCCAATGGCCCGGTGGATCGGTCTTCAGGCAATGAAATATTTTGCATAGTAAAAGCCCCGGTTCGCCGGGGTTTTTCATAGGACAAATACTATCCGCTTTATCTTTGTAATATATATTTTACATTTATAAACTTAGTTTTCTACCTTTACGGCAATTCGAATTCACCCAAAAATTTACAGAATGAAAAAATCCCTTCACAATCCCAAGGAACTCAAACAACTTGTTGATGTCCTGGAATATCAAGACAGCGTTAAAAAAGACCTTGTACTTGATTCAGCAAAACACCTTCACTTTATCGGCGGGCAATTGGTTCTTCTTGATGGCAAGAAGAAGATCAAGTTGAACCCGACCGAACACTTTCACACCCAGGTTGCCGAAAAATTCGACATACCCCGGGGGTATTACAAAAAAATGTTGGCCGACGCAACGAAGCTTCTTGACAGCAACGTGAACCATTGGTTGAAGTCAGAAAGTAAAAACCTTCTTCTTCGTACGTTCCAGGGCGGGGCCGATTATTACAAGTCCACTGCCCGGGCCTTATTGTCAGACCGGTATTCAATGATTGACAATTATGCTGTACTTATGGAAGCCCTGGAAGCGATCAAGGAAACGGGCTTGAAGATCGAAGTCGTGAACGCCGAACTTTCGGAAACAAGAATGTATCTGAAGGTTGTTTGCCCGGACGTTGAAATCAAAGCCAAGGAACTGTTGTACATGAACAGGCAATCCGTTGATCTTGGCGTTGGGGTCATTTCAGGCTTTACCCTTTCCAATAGTGAAATCGGGGCCGGCTCATTCAAGATCACACCCAGGGGCGTTGTGTTGGCTTGTACCAATGGCCTTATCAGTACGAAGGACGAATTGAAAAACATTCACCTTGGTTCTAAAATGGAACAATTGGGCTTCGATAAGAACAAGGACGTTATGCGGGCCAACCTGAAGTTGATCCGGGAACAGATCAAACACGCTGTCAAAATCTTCCTGTCAAAAGAGTATCTTAAAAAACTGATTGACGTTTACAAACAACTTGGGGACAAGCCCATTGAAGCCCCAATCGAAAAAGTCATACAGGTTGTCGGGAAAGAATATCAAATCAGTGACGAACGGAAGTCTTCGATCCTGAAGTATTTCATCGAAGGCGGTGATACCCGAAGAATGGGCCTTGCTTCAGCAATGACCCGGGAAGTACAAGACCTTCAGAACGCCGATCAAAAGCATGAAACGGAAGTCGCAAGCTTCGATATGTTGAACAACTTCGACGCAATCGAAAAGGCTGCTTTCAAGATAAAAATTTCAGCATCTTAAACAATCATTATTCATTTAAAAAATCGAAACAATGGCAGACATGGTAAAGCGGAACAATATTTTTTTGATTCCGTTCACGAAATTGAAAATCCTTGACAACTTTAATGACCGTCAAGACTACGGGACAACTGAAGAAATGAACGAATTGACTGAAAGCATTTACAACAACGGTTGCCGGGTTCCCCTTATGGGATACAAGGACGGCGAAAAGTATGTTGTCATGCAAGGTCATCGTCGCTTCAGGGCCGGGGAAAAGATCAAGGAAAAGTACAAGAAGACAATCATTTATAAAATGATCGTGTATCCCCCCGGTACAACTGACAAGGAAATGTTGCTTGATACATTGCTTACAAATTCCGGGAAGGATTTGACCCCGTTGGAAAAAGCTTCAGTCGTCACGAAGTTGATCGCTGAAAAGGCAACTACAAAGGAAATTGCCGCCGCCTTGGGCGGGGTGTCCGAAGTGTACGTCAAGAACCTTGATCGCCTGTCTTCGGCCCCGGAAGAAGCCAAGAAGCTTATCCGTGACGGTGTGGTATCCGCAACCCTTGTGATCGGGTATCTGAAGAACAAGAACGCCAACATGGAAGAATTCATCCAGGAAGTGAAGAAACAAGCCGAATTGGAAGGATCGGGAACCGGCAAGGGAAAAGGCAACAAGAAGAAACAGGCCAAGGTAACGGCTAAAAAGGTCACTAAAAAGGACGGGGCCAAAGGGTCAAGCCTTGCGGAATTCAAGCGATTTATGAAACAGAACCCGGACACGTTCGAAAGCAAAGACAAACAAGCTGCTTACGAGTTCTTCACCCAGGTCATAAACAACAAGGTGTCATATCTTGAAATCCTTTCATGGTTCACCGGTAAATAATTGATATGCCGAAACTTAAAGACAGCGTTCCACGTACAACGTTGGAACAACAACAGATCAAGGCAATTGGCCGGGCGTTTAGAATCGCCCGGCTTGACCTTGATCTTCAGCTTCAACAAATCGCTGAAGCGTCCGGGGTGTCCCGGCTGACAATTGGCAAGATCGAAAAAGGAACCCTTGCCAATGTCAGCTTGGAAACTTTGAACCGGATTGCAACGGCCCTGGATATGAAGATCACATACACTGTTGAAGCCAAAAAGAAGAACTAAGTTTTTAACTCTAAAAATTTATAAAATGCAAGAAGTAAAAATTCATCTATTCGTTTTCGGCGAAGGTTGGAAAGAATTCAAGACAACTGATGTTGAAGAACTTAAAGCCCGCAACATTACCATTCACAACCGGGCATCCATAGGGTACGGGGCATCCATAGGGGACGGGGCATCCATAGGGGACGGGGCATCCATAGGGAACCGGGCATCCATAGGGAACCGGGCATCCATAGGGAACCGGGCATCCATAGGGTACGGGGCATCCATAGGGTACGGGGCATCCATAGGGAACCGGGCATTCATAGGGTACGGGGCATCCATAGGGTACGGGGCATCCATAGGGAACCGGGCATTCATAGGGGACGGGGCATCCATAGGGAACCGGGCATTCATAGGG
>Ga0209323_10000102_pt1 | contig 48663 bp, 51 predicted proteins | sample Rifsed19ft2_FD_184014 | JGI IMG/M metagenome (GOLD analysis project Ga0209323, IMG submission 184014) | Soil microbial communities from Rifle, Colorado, USA - sediment 19ft 2 (version 2) | ecosystem: Environmental > Terrestrial > Deep subsurface > Rock core/Sediment | place: Rifle, Colorado...
TTTGGTGCTTCATGCAGCTGATGTGTCGTGGCCTCATATGCCCTGATCGTCTTCATCAGCGGATGCTCTCCGTGTAAAATATGCTCAAGGACAGTCATACTCTCATCAAACTCCAAGGCTTGCGAGAGGCACTGCACCGTTAGATCGTTCCTACGTGAGATATTTCCTGAATCTGGCTCTATATGCCCGCTGATTATTTTTAAAAATGTGGACTTTCCCGTTCCATTGATCCCGACTACGCCAATGCGGTCGTTGTCCTTAATCCCCAAAGACACCTGTTCAAACAACATCTTCTCGGTAAAGCTCTTTGTCACATTTTCCATCGAAAGAATATTCATCTTTTTAAAAAAAGTGATTAAATTCTACTTTAAAATACCCGCTAAAAAGCCGGTAACAAACCTGCTAACATGATAAACCACAAATAAATTACAGCCTACAGTTAGCTTAGTGCTCCAGAAAATCCCTCAAAACACCGCTTCTACTTGGATGCCTGAGCTTTCCCAAAGCTTTTGATTCTATCTGTCTTATTCTTTCTCTGGTTACTCCAAACTCCCTACCTACTTCTTCAAGAGTTCTGGGATGTCCATCCTGAAGCCCGAACCTTAACTGGATAATTTTTCTTTCCCTGTCCTTTAATGTATTTAGAACTTCCCGTAGCTGCTCCTGTAGCATAGTAAAAGAAGTAGCATCTGAAGGCGTCTCTACTTCCAAATCCTCTATAAAATCGCCAAGGTTACTATCACCTTCCTCACCTATGGGAGTTTCAAATGAAATAGGATGCTGGCTTATTTTGATTATTTCCCTTATCTTTCCGGGGGTAAAATCCATTTTCTTTGAAATCTCTTCTGGTGAAGGATCCCTACCAAGTTCTTGAAGCAATTGTCTCTGGACCCTGACTAATTTATTAATGTTCTCTATCATATGAACCGGGATTCTAATAGTTCTGGCCTGATCAGCCAAAGCTCTTGTAATGGCCTGTCTTATCCACCAGGTTGCGTACGTAGAAAATTTAAAACCTCTCCTGTAATCAAATTTCTCTACCGCCTTTATCAGTCCAAGATTTCCTTCCTGTATGAGGTCTAAAAAAAGCAAACCTCTTCCAAAATACTTTTTGGCGATACTTACCACCAGTCTCAGGTTCGCCTCCACCAGCAATTGTCTTGCTGCTAAGTTCCCCGCTTCATTTTTTTTTGCCAGCTGCACTTCTTCAAAAGAAGTAAGAAGCCTAACTTTTCCAATTTCCTTAAGGTACATTCTAACCGGATCATTTGTAGGAGATTTAATAGTAAGATCCAGCCCTTTGCCTAAAACCTCCCCCTCACCTTTTTTACCTGAACCTCCACTGTTAATATCTACATCATCTTCACTTACAATTTCTATTCCCAGGTTTTGAATAACATCATAAATGTTTTCAATCTGCTCTTTGGAAAGTTCTATATCTGATAGTGTTTCAGTGATTTCTTCAATGGTAAGCAAGCCATCTATCTTACCTTTACTAATCAGTATTTTTACTTCTTCTATTTTAAACTCTGACCCTCTTTTAATTTCTAATCACCTTGATCTTTATAAACAATTTAAACTTTTTAATCTTTATTATGTAAGAATTACGAAGGTTCCTGGATTCGGGACTATGGATAAAACAATAAGCAACATCTTGCCTTTAATTAAGAATTCTAAAAAACCTACCTAACCCTTCTTCTTATTTTTCTTAACTTATAATTTAGGTCATCTTTAGGTGCATTCCGGTAGTTGCCACTTCTTCTGTTTCCGTCAAAACTTCTATTTTTCTGGGGTTTAGCTTCATTTACCACAATAGTCCTTTCTTTAAAACTACCCTGGTTAAGTTTTTCTATAGCTTTAACTGCCTCTTCCTCGGTTCCCATTTCTACGAATCCAAAACCTTTTGACTTACCATCCAGACTTTTAATTACTTTTGCATAGGTTACACTTCCTTCACTTGAGAATAATTCCTCCAGCTCTTTGTCTGTGGCGGAGTATCCCAGATTGCCTACATATAGTCTTTTATTCACTTTAATTTCCTTTCATTTTGTTAAAAATTATCTTTATACAAGAAAAAACAGGAATAGTATAAATAATATAAAAAACTCTAACTTTATTTTGGAAGGTTCGCTAAAAAATGCGGATTCTTTATATCAAAACATTACTTAATAACACCTTTACTGTTCTTTTTCATTATACCATATAAAAGTATCAGCGCGTATTTATTATATATTATATTTCTAGGCCAGCTTTTAGATAAGAATACTTTCCAGCTGACCGATATCTCAAAATCTTCTTTTGTGCCTATAGTTAAGATTCGACCTTTATTTAATGCGTGAACCAGCAGCATTTTCCACAGCTTGTAATATTTTATCATACTAAAAAAGAATAATGTGTTATAATAAGGCTATATTCTTTAAATAAGGAATATATATATCTACATCTGTTTCCTCTAGTTCGATAAGAAGATATCCTCAAAAGATTATTCTATCCACCAGACAGAGACAGCACTGTAAAAAAGAAAGGTGGTGATAATAAATGGCAAAGAGATTATTTGTAGGAGGACTTCCTTATAGTACAACAAGTTCCCAATTAGAAGATATTTTTTCTAAGATAGGTAAAGTTATTTCCTGTGATGTAATTAAAGATAGGGATACCGGTCAGAGCAAAGGATTCGGATTTATAGAAATGGAAAACGACAAAGAAGCAGATGAAGCTATCGAAAAGTTAAACGATACTGAGTTGGAAGGAAAAAAGATTGTTGTTAATGTTGCAAAACCAAGAGTAGAAAGACCAAGGTTTGACAACAGAGGAGGGGGCCCCAGAAGAGACGATCGAGGACCAAGAGGAGGAGGTCGCCGTTAACTTCTAATCCAATTTCTTATAGTATATAGATAATAAGTGGTAAGATTTTGTGTGAGATAAAATGCTTAAAAGCAGGAGACTATGCTTATTTTTAGTTAGGGTAGTCTTAAATGCTTCTTGCCACTTAGCGTCTACGTAATATGTTCTTGGATGCCAACTTATTGGTATGGAATCATTTATATATTTGGTATAAAAATATCTTCGTTTAAGCTCAATATTAGGGTCTAACATTACATATGGTTACATTTGGTGACCAGCTACCTCAGATAGGTAAATTAAGCCTCAATAAGTCCTTATACGCAATATTAAATGATTACATTTTTTAGATTTTAAAAAGTTATTTATTTAAAACTTAATATAAATTTTAATTCTTAATTTTTTTTGTTTTTATAAATAATCTTTTTATTCAAATTAAAAATTTTTACAAAATATTGACTATATTATAAAACTTTGTTAATATGTTAATAAATTTATAAACTATTAAACATTTATAAATTATTCTATAACTATATACAAGATATAAAGGAGTAAATTATTATGATGTGGGGATGGCCAATGATGGGTTTTGGTGGTTTCGGGATGATTTTTGGTTTTATTTTTTTTGTGGCAATAGTAATAGGGGTGATATTTCTAATTGTATGGCTCATAAGAAGATCAGGTTATGGTACTGCAGATAAAACCAGCGCACACTCTTTAGAGATATTAAAAGAAAGATATGCAAAAGGCGAACTGTCTAAAGAGCAGTACGAAAACATGAAAAAAGAGCTGACTTCATAAATTGATACTATTCTTTTATGTAAGAAATATAAAACAATGAAAAATATAAAGAAATTTTTAATAGCTTCAATAGTACTAATTACTATAGGTGTTGTAGGCCTAATCTCTGAAGGTATAGTATTTAGCTTATCTTCCCCAGCCGGTACTTTTGGAACCGGTACTAATTATACATTTGGACCGGGAAACATGATGGGCATGATGGGAGGGTTTAACTCAGGAAACCAAAACATAGATGTGCAGAACATAAGTTTTGACCAGGTTAAATCAGCGGTCGAAAAATATCTAAATGATACTGGACTGCAAAATGTAAAGATTAAGGAAATCATGGAATTTTCAAATAATTTTTATATAGAAACTGTTGAGGAAGATGCTGGATTTGGGGTCCTGGAGCTTCTACTTGATAAAACAAACGGTGCAATATTTCCAGAGTACGGACCAAATATGATGTGGAACCAAAAATACGGAATGCATTCCGGATTTTCTGGTAATCAGAATGAAAACAATATGACAATCGATGAAGAAAAAGCAATAGAGATTGCAAACAGTTATCTGGCAAAGATAAGCCAGAATGAATTTGCAGGTGATGAAGGGCAAAAATTTTATGGTTACTATACTATTGATACAGTCAATAGTGATGGTGCTGTTGTAGGAATGTTAAGCGTAAATGGTTTTAGCGGGCAAGTCTGGTATCACAGCTGGCATGGGACCTTTATAGGAATGGAAGAATATTAATTTTAGATATTAAGATAAATCTATCCTGATTTTATAAATTAAATATTAAACATACAAAAAGGAAAACATACATATGGATGATATATTCTTGCTCCATGCCAATATTTGTAAAACCCTGGCAAATCCAAGAAGACTTGAAATAATTGCTGCCCTGCGTGAGGATGAGCTAACCCCAACCCAGCTAATTCGAAAGATACATATAAGCAAAGCCAACCTTTCCCAGCATATGAAAATTTTGATTGAAAAAGGCGTCGTTCTTTCAAGACGGGAGTGTTTAAATGTTTTTTACAAATTATCTGATGAAAGAATAACAAAAGCCTGTGATCTGATGAGAGAAGTACTTATAAAAAATCTGGAACAAAATAAAAACATACTTAAAGATATTAAAAATTATAATAGATATTAATTATAATGAAGCAAAAGCCCATATATCTGGATTATAATGCTACAACGCCGATTGATTTAGAAGTAATTGATGCAATGACTCCTTTTCTCAAAGAACATTTTGGAAATCCTTCGAGCAGCCATTACTTTGGACAAAAAGCCAAAGAGGCAATAGAAAAAGCAAGAAGCCAGGTTGCAGATTTTTTAAACTGCAATTCAAATGAAATAATATTTACAAGTGGCGGAACAGAATCAAACAATTATGCCATTAAAGGGTTAGCTTTTACTTTAAGAGATAAGGGAAATCATATAATTACTTCTAAAATAGAGCATCCATCAGTGTTGGAATCATGTAAATTTCTTCAGTCAAATGGATTTGAAGTTACATATCTACCGGTAAATGAATTCGGACTCATAAATTTATCAGATGTTGAAAAAGCAATCACGCCTAACACTATTTTAATAACAATAATGCATTCAAACAATGAAATTGGGATAATCCAGCCTATGGAGCAAATTTCAAAACTTGCAGTAAAATATAATATTATTTTTCATACCGATGCCGTACAGTCTGCAGGAAAGATTCCTGTAAAAGTGACCGATTTCGGTGTTAATATGTTATCTATTGCAGGTCATAAGATTTATGCTCCAAAAGGAGTGGGTGCGCTTTATGTTAAACAAGGTATTAAACTAACAAAGTTAATACATGGAGCAGGTCAAGAAAATAACACAAGAGCAGGGACAGAAAATGTATTAGAAATAGCAGGGTTGGGCAAGGCTTGTGAAATTGCAGGCAGGGATTTAGCTAAAAATGCAGCTCGAATGAAAGAAATGAGAGATAGGCTGTATAATGGACTGAAGAAAAAAATAAGCGACTTTAAATTAAATAGTCAGTTTGAAAATTGCTTACCAAATACACTAAGTCTGAGTTTTAAAAATATTGATGCAAATCTATTGCTTGGTAAAATCAATAACCGTCTGGCAGTTTCTTCTGGCGCAGCATGCCATTCTGGCAAATCTGAAGTGTCTGGGGTATTAAAAGCCTTAAATGTCCCATACGAATGGGCAAAAGGAACTCTACGTTTTTCTACTGGCAAGATGACTACAATAGATGAAATTGATAGTGCGTTAGATATTATTATAAAAAATATTTCATGATAAAATCTTCTTAGTAATATTGATAAAGATTTTTTAGAAAGGCGGCATTAAAGTTAAATTAGGAATAGTTATTTATTCTAATGATACAGAAACAGTTTGGAATGCTTTTAGATTAGGGGTCTTTTCATTAAAAGAAAAAGATGAAGTAAAAGTATTTTTACTTGCCAGTGGTGTAGAATGTGAATCTCTTGATACTGATAAGTTTAAGGTTACAGAACAGATGCAATCATTCGTAGATAATGGTGGAGAAATACTGGCCTGTGGAACCTGCCTTAAAATTAGAAATTCTAGAGGATCTGAAATGTGTCCCCTCTCTACCATGAATGATTTATATCAACTCATAAAACAAAGCGATAAAGTTATTACCCTTTAGATATGGTAAGTGATAAAGACTGATGCCAAAAATCTTGAACCGAGCTTGGTCTTTCTTTTACCCTTTTTAATTACCTCTAGATTTGTGCAAACGGGACATCTTGTCATAATTTTATGGTTGGTCTTTTTATAAATGCTGTTGCTTAAAGTAAACTTTTATTAATCTTATAAAGTAACATTTAAATTCTTTAGAGCATATTCCAATGTCAGAATATCAATGTTTTTTTCTGACATTTGTCTTTCGCCACCATATATGCAATACGCCTTTGCGGTTGGATAATCCTTCAGGAAGGCCTTTAAACCACGAAGATCCGGGAATAAAAGACTCTCGTATGAAATCCCATCAACTTCCTCAGGTGTATCCAGAGGTCCCATAGGTCTTATTGTTCTATAAACCCCAACATCAAACCAGAATTAAGATAAATATTGTGATAGAAAATTTTTGAAGAATTAACTCAGGTCCTTTTTCATTTTTTCGAATTCTTCTTTGGATATTTCACCTTTGGCATACCTTTCTTCCAGAATATCAAGCGCGCTGCTGCCTGACCAGAAACGTGAATGATGTGGAAAATGATAATGATTTTTGGGATGCCATATCATACGGATTATCATCTTTATTATAAATACAGCAATCAAGATGGTAATAAGTATCCCTATTATATATCCGAAACCTCCAAAGTAACCAAACATATGGGGCCACCACATAATTTTCAACACTCCTTCTTTTTAAAATCTTTACTAATTAGCTTTTTAATCCGTCATATTTTAATAGCATTTTTCCAAAATTACAAATTGAAAGGAATATAAGAAGGGCATTTTTTCCCCGCATAAATTTCTTTGAATTCGGAGTATTTGGGAAAATTCCCGCCGGTAAGCGGCATGGCCCATTTTATGAAATCATCAGTGACGTCCGCTTTCTCCTTTATTAGCCATTCTTTCGGAAATTCTCTTTCCGAATTTGCAACATCCTCCAGCGGCACTTTATCATAAATTACCCTGTATTTTTCCCCAGGAACCCTCAGGATTGTTGCCATATATCCATTTTCTCCTTTAAGAGCAATATTTGCCGCAAATTCTCCCACTTTATATGATTCGAGTAGATCCACTTCAGAGATATATGCAGCCTCTCTCCTCTGTCTTGTTCCAGGAACTTCGCATCTCGCATAACCTCTTACGACAAGCCTTGTTTTTCTATCTTTTCTATCCAATCCATTCAGGTAATTTATAAGTAGTTGTCCCGCGGATGTGGCAGTAGATCCATACTCGACATGACCAAAATTATCTTTTATGACTCCCAGATCACCCAGATTTACTCCTTCGCTTATTACTACTATGCACCTGCCGTAAGCAGATAATTTTTCATTTACTTTTCCTTCAATAAATCTCAGATTAGCTCTGTGATCCTTTTTTGACATACTTTCAGGCAGAATTATTAGTAAAGGAATCTTCCGTTCAGGATCGGCAAGCCTGGCTGAAGCAGCAATAAAACCTATTTCCCTTCCCATTACTGTTATCACCAGGACCGGATCACTCGTATAACTTGCCATATTTTCATGGTTGGATTCAATTACATTGATAGCTGTATTCCTTGCAACACTGCCATATCCCGGATCGTGATCGCAGATGTCGAAAGTCCCATCAGCCTTAAGCTTCCCACCTACATCATTATCGATTGTTTTGGGTATACCGGCTACGATGAGGTCAAAGCCCTTTTCTTCTGCAAGTACACTTATTTTACTAGCGGTATCCATAGAATCACCACCGCCGCAATAAAAAAAATAGCCAATATCATGTTTTTTAAATACTTCGATAATCCTCTCGAGATCAAGGTCATTTCTTATTTTATATCTGCAGCTGCCCAGGACACCCGCAGAAGGTGTATACGAAAGCAGGGAAATCTGCTTTTTCGATTGAGAGGATATATCAAGCAGATTCTCATTAAGGACCCCTGGTATTCCCATCTTTGCTCCATAAATCCTATTGATTTTATCTGAGGAGATTAGTGTATCGATAGCTCCCCTGATACTATTATTGATTACCGAAGTCGGTCCACCGGATTGGGCAATAATTGCATTTTTCACTGATTTTCCTTTCATTTAACCTTTAAATCCCAAAAATAATTTTCACTGACCTGAGATTTATATTTATTTTACCACAAACTTTTACTATATTTGCTTAAATGATATAGTGATTTATTATCGTCAACGGGAAATGAAAAGTGTAAAAATGAATTATGAGACTGCAGTATTCGGAGGCGGTTGTTTCTGGTGTCTTGAAGAAATTTTTCTGCAAATAACCGGTGTAAAAAGTGTCGAATCAGGTTATGCAGGAGGATTTACAGAAAAACCTTCATATAAAGAGATCTGCTCAGGAGAAACGGGTCACGCTGAAGTGATAAAGATCGAATTTGATCCCGGGATTGTGAGTTACGATCAATTGCTTGAAGTGTTTTTTTATATTCATGACCCTTCAACACTTAATCGACAGGGAAATGATATAGGAGAACAATACCGTTCAGTAATTATTTTTACTTCTGCGAAACAGGAAAAGACTGCACGAACATTTATAAATAATTTAAAAAATGATAAAAAATATCCGAAGCCAATAGTAACCGAAATCGAACCACTGGATAAATTCTACAGAGCAGAAGATTATCACCAAAAATATTTTTCGAGCAATCCTTCGCAGCCCTATTGCCAGCTGATTATATCTCCAAAAATAAAAAAATTCCGGGAAAAATTTGCCGGACTTTTAAAATAATAATCCACTTATTTAAATAGTAATCTGCTTACATTATTTATTCACTGGATTATTTGTCTTATTTGAAGAAATCGAAACAATTATCTACCGGAACATGTGGAGCAATTTCCGCTGGTGCAGCTGCTGCATGATGATGAACTCCCGTAACTATCACTACTATCGGAGGATTTTTTAAAACCTACAGGCGCGAAGATTTTAATCATCTTTTTACTTCCGCATTTCTCACATTTTATACTGCAACTTCCTCCATCTTTTATTACTATTTCCGAAACGCTTCCGCAATCTTTACATTTATAATCCACAAAACGCAAAATTCGTCACCTTTTAAAATATATTAATACCAGAAAGACATTATAATATTATTCGGTTCGTATTAAAATATATAAAAATAAGGCTTAAGCTTATAATTCAAAGAAAAGATTAGATAAGGAAAATGTCATATAAAACAGAAATCAAAAATTATATTCCGGGCAAAATAATATGCGTGGGGATGAACTATAAATCTCATATCAAGGAGCAGGATGGCCGGTTCCCAAAAAAACCTGTGCTTTTTTCCAAGGCAAAAAGCTGCATAATAAAAAACAAAGAGAATATCATATACCCTCCGGAAGTCAAAGAACTCGATTATGAAGTGGAACTTGCCGTAGTGATAGGGAAAAAAATGAAAGATGTTCCTGCCTCAAAGGTATTAGATTATATTTACGGTTATACCATAATGAATGACATTACAGCCAGGGATATCCAGCAAAATGAATCACAGTGGTACCGGTCAAAAAGTTTCGACACCTTTGGCCCTATAGGGCCGGCCATCATCGAAAAGAATAAAATACCCGATCCTGGGAACCTGAACCTGAGATCTTATGTAAACGGTGAGATCAGACAGAACGGAAACACGTCGGACATGATATTTGGAGTTTATGAACTTATATCATATATATCCAGGTCTATCACTCTGGAAGCAGGGGACCTCGTATCAACCGGAACTCCTTCCGGCGTAGGAGTTTTTATGAAAGAGAAAAAAATGCTTCTTCCCGGAGATATGGTGACTTGCGAGATTAAGACAATAGGAAGACTGGAAAATAGAATCGTATAATGAATGAGATTTTCCAAATATTCATCGGGTCGATGATAGTAGCTTTCTCGGGTGCTCTGGTACCGGGACCAATGCTTACACTGGTAATAAGCAGTGTAGCCCGGAAAGGTTTCTGGACCTCCTTTTTTATCGTAGTCGGACATGCAATATTGGAACTCATTGTAGTAATAGGCTTTTTTCTGGGAATACTAAAGTTTCTGGATAACCCTCTTATCGCAAAGATAATCGGACTCCTGGGAGGCATTTTTCTTCTATATATAGGAACCGATATTATAGTTTCGATTTTCAAGAAGAAATTTATCATAGATTTCAAGTCTGTGTTGAAACAAAGAACCATTACCGGAAAATCAACCATTATAGTAATATTCAAGGGTATCCTTATAAGCCTTATGAACCCTTACTGGTATATCTGGTGGATCAGTATAGGAGCAGCATTCATTTTAAAGAGTGTGCAATTTAATACTGCCGGCATCACTTCTTTTTATATCGGCCATATCAGTGCGGATTTTATATGGTATTTGTTTATCGGATTTCTGGTAAATACCGGGCGCAGATTTTTTAACCAGAAAATTTATAATGGTATTCTTATTGCCTGCAGCATATTTTTATTTTATCTTGGAATAAGGTTTATCATTGAAGCCGTAATCTGAATTTTTATCTTTTTATCAATTATTACAATGATATACTTTAATATTGTGATATATTGTTTTTAACAATATTGTTCTTTTTAGTAGTTGTAAAAATATTCTGTAACAATCGTTACAGAAATATGTAACAAAATAATCCAAAGGGGGTATTGACTCAATGGTTGAGAATAATAAAAAGAAAAAATTGGCAATGGTCGTTTTCAGCGGGGACCTGGACAAACTCATGGCTGCTTTTATCATAGCAACAGGTGCAGCAGCTTCCAATATAGAGGTGACTATGTTCTTTACTTTCTGGGGACTCAGGGCCCTGAAGAAAAGAACCCTGACCGGTAAGAGTTTTATGGGAAGGATGATGGGTATCATGGAAAGAGGAGACATAAGCAAGGCCTCACCCAGTAAGTACAGCTTCGGCGGCCTGGGGAGATGGATGTTTGGAAAAATGATGAAAGCAAAGAAAGCCGCTACACTTCCCGAGCTCAGGCAGATGGCAATAGAACTGGGCGTAAAATTTTATGGCTGCCAGATGAGTATGGATGTCCTTGAAATTCCAAAAGAGAAAATGATCGACGAGGTGGAGGCCTGCGTGGGAGTAGCGTTCTTTATAGAACAGGCTCAGGAATCCGATATGCAATTTTTTATTTAAAGCAGACAGGAGTCATCATTTCCATATTAAAAAAAGGGAAAGCTTTAATTTTAATACCTGTAATTCTATTGTTTCTATTTGGAGTTATTTTAAACGTTATTCTATTTACCCAGAGAGTTAATAAATTAAATCCTGGTTATCTTATTTCCAGTAAAAGTTTTTATCCTCTCCAGGAAAATGAAAAAGATTACCACAATCCACGAAACAAAATAATTGCTGTAAAGCTGAAATCTGAAACCGCCGCTAATAATAAATTAAGTATTGAAAAAATAAATTTACTGCTTGACGAAGCACTGGATAATATATGCGAACAAATAAGCGTAAAACAAGAGGAATATATCGAAAATAATAATAAACTTCAGAAATCTCCCCCGGCAGGATCCGGCACGGGTACCACAAATCCTACAGCGGAAGAAGGCCAGAATGAAAATCTGAGCTATATGGAAACCCAATTGCTCTTTTCTATTAATAGTATCAGAGTGCAAAATGGACTTCAGATTCTTAACCCGAATCAGACCCTGATAAATATTGCATCCTCCCGGAGCCAGGATATGATTGATAGTGGCTATTTTTCGCATAATACTCCCGAAGGTAAAAGCATATTTGATATCCTTGTGGAAAGTGGAGTGATGTATGCCTGCGCTGGGGAAAATCTATACAACTGCACCCCTCCATCTATGGGGCCCCCGGAAGCTATAATAAGTACCTGGCTCGGAAGTGAAAATCACAGGGCGAATATATTCAATCCTAATTACAGTCAGGTAGGAATAAAAATAGTCGATGGTGGGAATAGAAGAGTAGCTACCGCAATATTTTTGAATTGATTTTTAAATATCACACCATCTTTGTATATCCTTCTCTATTTATAAAAAAATTTTTTATATTTTTATTTAATAATTCATTTTAATTTATTATAATCACTAGTGACCAATATAAATTCAAAATTCCTTAATCTATGTATTTCAAATTAGTTATTCAGGTTTTAGGTGGTCTGGCCTTATTTATTTTCGGTATGACCACCTTAAGTGACAGTATTCAAAAAATCACTTCAAATAGTTTAAAGTCTGTAATCAATATACTTCAAAAAAGACCATGGGCATCCGTACTGGTCGGGCTTGTGACAACAATGATAATTCAGAGCAGCAGCGCCACTTCGGTAATGACCATCGGATTTGTCAATGCAGGACTTATGACTTTAAAGGCATCTATAGGAATTATAATGGGTGCAAACATTGGTACCACCATCACAGCTCAGATAGTTTCCTTCAATATTATCGATGTACTTTCTTATCCCTTGATAATTATCGGTTTTATCATGTTCTTTGTCAGTAAAAGGCGGAGATACAAAAATATAGGAATGGCACTACTCGGTCTGGGTTTATTATTTCTGGGAATGAATATAATGAAGTTATCACTCGAACCCTTAAGAGATAATATAGCTTTTAAAAACTTTCTGCTGACATTCAGTAAAAATCCATTCCTTGGCTTACTCGTGGGATTGATAATGACATCGATATTACAGAGCAGTTCCGCAACTATAGGCCTGCTTATAGCACTAGCGGCACAGGGCTTGATGCCAATAACTGCGGCCGTACCGGTTCTATTCGGTGACAATATCGGGACCTGCACAACCGCTCTGATTGCAAGTACCGGAACAACAGTTACGGCTCGCAGGACTGCATTTGCTCATTTACTATTCAATATATTTGGAACGGTCCTATTTTTCACATTATTATATGGATTCAAGCTTGCTCCGTTAATTTTACCTCATCTTGGAAGTACTGTTCCCCACCAGATAGCGAATATGCATACGATATTTAATACGACTACAGTAATAATTCTATTTCCAATTATAGGGTTATTCGAAAAAATGGTTGTCAAATTATATCCTGGAAAAGATATAATAGTTCAAAAAAATGCATTATATCTGGACAGCAGATTGATCAATACTCCAGCTGTTTCACTGGATCTGGCCAAAAAAGAGCTGCACCGGGTAATCAAAATAGCTCAGAATATGCTTAACTTTTCATATGAAAGATTAAATAAAAAAGATACAACAATCGAAAAGAAGGTGCTTGACAGAGAATATGCCGTAGATAGTATCACTGAAGATATAATAAGATACCTAACCAAAATTTCCCAAAAATCACTGGGCCAAAGGCTCTCCAATAAACTCACCAATCTACTGCATATAGCGTATGATGCGGAAAGAGCCGCAGACCACACTGAAAGCATGCTCTATCTGATGCTGGTAAAAGAAGAAAATAATATGAATTTCAGCAAAATCGCTCTTCAGGATCTGGAATCAGCAGTCGGTAAAGTTAACTATCTGTTTAATTCTCTTACATCAGGTATGGAAAAAAACAATATAAGCCAGCTAAAAAAATGTGAAAAAATTGAAGCAGAAATAGACTTACTTGTAAAAAAAATCCGAACCTCTCATCTGAAACGACTTCAAAACGGGAACTGTATGCCGCTTTCGGGAGTAGTTTTTGCCGATATCGTCCTGCATCTTGAAAGGATAGGGGATCTCCTTTACGGAATATCAAGAAACCTATTAGATATTAAAGATTAGTTAATTTAATAAACAGCATTAAAGAATCAACCTTCAAACACATAAAACTCGTAATTAAAATTTAAAAACATTCCCTGTCTCTCATTTTGCAGAACTCGCTCTCAAATTCAACTTCTACGGTAGAATGCTGCAGGTCCGGGGATCCTACAATTTCTTTTACCTGCCTTTTTATATCGGTAATTTCATCAGCAGTTGTATTATCTTTCACGACAATATGAGTTGTCAGCACATTGTTTAAACTATCAATGGACCATATATGAGTATGATGGATACCTATAACCTTATCTATTTTATGAATTTTATCTTCAATCTCTCTGATGCTTATTCCGGTGGGAACAGCCTGAAGGAATACAGAAAATGTCTTTTTCAGGTTGACCGCGACATTATACAAAATATAAATTGTGATAACAATTGAAAGTATGGGGTCCAGTATTGGGATATTTTTGAAAATCATTATGATGCTTATGATGAGAATAGCTGCCCAGCCCAGAATATCATCCAGAAGATGCAGGGTTATAATTCTTTCGTTTAAAGATCTTCCTCTCCTGAGACGCAAAGCAGCAATACCATTTATCACAACACCGCCTATCGCAAAAAAAAGCATCCCCTTAGCATTTGGTTGTTCGGGATCGAATATGCGTGGTATTGCTTGAGATAATACATAGACCGATCCAAGGATTAATATCAAACCATTTATCAATGCCGAAAGTAATGAATACCTTCTATATCCGTATGAATATTTTTCATCTTTCTTCTTCCTGGAATATTTTTCCAGCGCCCATGATAATCCAAGTGAGAAACTGTCCCCCAGATCATGTAATGCATCGGATGTGATAGCAAGGCTGTTTGTCCATAGTCCCCCTATTATTTCAATAATAGTAAATCCCAGGTTCAAAAAGAATGCTATTCTTATATTTAAAGTGCTGTCCTGTTTGCTGTTATGATGGTGAGCTGCCATATTTTGTATCTAATTAATCTAAATTCTGTGCCTTAATAATGTTAGTTTAAAATTTATTTTTTGTTTTATTTGATTTTCTCGGCTAAATTTATCAAAGCCTCTTTCAGGGCTTTCTTACTTTTTTCTGATAGATTTTTGGAAGCAGCCTTACTTCTTTTGTATAAATTTTTTATCGCATCTTTTAAGGCATCTTTACCCCTACCGGATAAATCTCTGGCCATAACCTCGCTTCTTTCAGAGATACCTCTGGTGGTGGCTTTGCCTTTTTCGGATAAACTCTCAAATGTATCCTCACTTTTTTCGAATATATCGTCAAAAGCATCTCTGCTTTTACTCAAGAATTTCTTCATTGCATCTTTTAAGACCACCTTATTTTTCTCAGACCAGTCTTTTGAAAAATATTTTAATGCTTCTCTACTCTTTTCGGACAGGTTTCTGAGAGCATCTTTCAACTCGGTCATACTTCTTTCGGATACTACCGGACAGGACGTAACTCCCCATATTCCGGGACCGGTATGAGCACTCATAATCGTAGTGACTTCAGTCAAAATCAACTCATCGATTTTGATCTTGTCATCTTCTCTTATCATTTTTTCCAGTTCCAGAGCCGGTTTGATATCGGAGCCATAAAAGATACCGATCTTTTTCTTGCCGGTATAAAAAGGATCTTTTCTTATTTGTTTATAAAGTTCGATAATAGAGTTCTTTTTACTGCCCACAAATTTCTTTAGCTTCACCTTGCCTTCACTTCCGATGGTAATTATTGGTTTAAGTCTTATCGACTTTGCTAAAAATTTTCCCAAAAATGGCGCTCTGCCTCCCCTGAATAAATATTCGAAATTTTCAAATGTAGCAAACATTTTACTTCTCTTTATTAAAAATTCTATAATGCTGTCTATCTCTTCTTCGCTTTCCCCTCTATCGGCGGCTCTTGCGGCTTCCAGAGCTATAAAACCAAGACTGGTGGCTGCAGTTTTGGAATCAATGACCTTGATTTTTACCTGAGGAAAAAATTTGCTTGCCTGATTTGCAGTATTCGAAGTTCCGGAGAGCTTTGAACTGACATGAATCGAATAAATCAGGGTCTTTTTTTCTTTTTCTACCAGATCCCTGTAAAGTTCAACAAAATCACCTACGGATGGTGTGGAAGTTCGGATTTTTACTCCCGCCTCCAGTTTCTCAAATACTTCACTACTGGTTATTTCTTTTCCTTCCAGATATAATTTTCCGCCAAATCCGATATACAGAGGGATTATTCTTATTTTATATTTATTTGCAAGTTTTTCAGGGATATCGGATGTGGTATCGGTCACTATTGCTATATTGTTCATAAATCTCCTTTTTTGGGGTTGAAATCCATTTTACAATATTCTATATAAAAAAATAGTATTTATTTAAATCCAGGTAATTTTTTTTGTAAAGTTAATAGCATTAAAAGATTTTTTATTATATCATATTTGACAATTAAGACAGGCAGTTTAGAGACTATAATAATTATTCAAATTTTAAAAAAGTTCCGGAGGAAAATAATGGATCATAAGAGAAATAAATTTTATTTAATCTTATTAATACCAGTAATGGTTATTATCTTTATATCAGTGATCCCGCTTTCGGGATGGGTGAAACAATCAGATATTTACAGTCAAACATCAGATTTGCCGATTCTCGCAGGAGGGACCAGGCCGGTTGCAATAATGGTCGAAAATAGTTTTGCAGCCAGGCCCCAGTCCGGACTTAATCTTGCTGATGTGGTATTCGAAATCGTTGACGAATATGGCATTACGAGATTTATTGCTATCTATAATTCAAACAATGCCCTTCAGGTTGGACCGGTAAGAAGTACAAGACCTTATTATGCAGAAATTGCACGGGGTTTCGATCCTATTTATGCTTTTTTTGGTACTTATCCTGAATGTTATGGAGTTGTAGAAGATATGGGGATGTACGTTTTAAGTGCAATGTCGGACAGATCGGGGAACAGCTCGATTACCGGACAGGCACCATACTGGAGAGACTGGAACAGAAGCTCAATCCAGGAACACACAGCTTTTATGTCGGTGGCAAGTTTAAGGGAAAAAGCCGGGCAGATTGGTTATCCTCTGGAAGGTAATGATATTCCATTTTCTTATAAAATGGACGCACCGGAAACAGCCAGGGGAAATATTACAAATATTCATGTTGATTTCTCGACTCATGCATACGCTCCGCGCGGTTTTGATTTGAATTATATTTACAATAGAAGCGGCAATTATTATTTGAGGAATATGGGGGGCAAAGCCCATCTGGATTATAATACCGGTCAGCAGATCGCTGTAAAGAACGTAGTCGTGATGGTCACCGATATACAGGGACCTCTGGATAAGTCTGGGCATATGGCTGTCAGGACTACAGGGAATGGATTAGCTTTTATATTTCAGGACGGCAACGCTATTCAGGGAAGCTGGCAGCGTGGAAGTATTTATGAACCTTATGTATTTAAAGATGGCAGCGGCAATATAATTTCATTCAATGGCGGTTCGACCTGGATCGCAGTGGTTCAGGGTGCAGAAAAAGTCAGTTTCCAATAGTTTGAACTGGCATTGATTCTTTTTTAAAATCGAATATATTTATAATACATACTCAATCATAGAAAATTTTAGCGTTTTTAAAACACTGCTAAAAATTTAAAGCAGTCTCTTTTCCCCCTCAATTTTCTGAATATCAGTGATATCCTGGCTGACTTCCAGACAACCAGTATAATTATCTTTATTATCATAAACAGGAAAGTATCTTATATATATAAGCCGACTATTTAAATTAATCCAGAATTCAGCCACTTTCCTTTTTTTAGCCTTAAAGTCATCAAGTATTTGCTGTACTTTATCCAGACTTTTTTTAGGATGACAGTTTTGTACCTTTAAACCAATTATTGAAGGTGATCTCTTGAATATTCTGCTTTCCAATTTATTGAAATATCTTACTTCATCATTTTTACCAATAAAAGTCATGTCGATGGGTAAGCTATCAAGTATAAGCTCAATTTCTTCTGTGCTCAGGCTACCCGTTTTAAATTTTAAAAATTCATTATCATGCATATAACCTCCTTATATTTATTATGGTTTTATTATTCCAATAAAATATGAGATATTTTATCAATGCCGGAAACAAAATTCAAAACCTCTCAATATATAAATAGGTATTAGTCGGACTATTTGCAAATTTACTCGGAATCTTTTGTCTCTAAACTGATGTTCCACATTGACTGCGCTTTTCTCCAGTGAAAAGCAAAGAGAGGTATTGCTATCACTACAAGCAGCACCCCTCTCAGCAAATCTTTAAATGCCAGATCCTTTGCACTCTGAATGGAGGCATCTATCTCTTCTTCGGCCAACCGGTTTATTTCCTCTTCGGATAAGTCCGGATATTGTTCCGTCGAATACATTGCCACGATACTGGATCTTGTCATGTAAGTCGTAGGTCTTATGTAATTTATCGTACCGTTATAAACCATGATCAACCCTACTATAAAAACTATAATGGCAATAATGCAAACGATATATAGGTAAATCTCTCTAAAATAAACTCTCCTTGTCACTTTCAACCTCCTTTGTTATAAAAAATTAATATAAATTATAACTTTAAATTGAAGACATGCCAATTTTTAAGATGATTTTAATGACTTAAAATAAAAAGTTTAATATAATTTTTAATCATGTCTGTAATAAAAATCTTAAAAAACAGAAATTTCATTTTTATTTTAGCTTTTGCACTGGGGTTTCTTATTGGTGATAGTGCAGGAACATGGATAAAGCATCTGGCAATCCCCGCACTTGCAATCGTGATGGTTGCCTCTCTGATACAATTCCCATTTGAGAATTTTTTGAATTTCAAATCTCTTATTAAACCGGCTTTATATTCGATACTTGTGTGTTATTTTATCTTTGGAGCGGTAGTATTACTCCTGGCAAAATTGCTGATACGGGATAACCAGCTATGGATCGGCTTTGTTCTTTTAGCATGCGCACCTCCAGGAGTGGCGGTTCCGCCTTTTACTAAAATACTGGGAGGAGACGAAAAGTTCTCTATCATTGGCATGGTTTCAACATATATCGCCATCATGGCTATCTTCCCACTTGCCGGTATCATTTTTATAGGAAGTAATTTTGTCCAGCCGTTAAAGCTGATCATCCTATTTGTTGAAGTAATCATAGGACCGATGATCGTATCGCAGATTCTTATCAGGTTTAAATGGGACAAATATATTACCAGACATAGAGGAACCATAGTCAACTGGGGATTGTTTGTAATAATTTTTGTAGTAATTGCGTTAAATAGAAATTTATTTTTTAAAGATTTAAAAGTTCTGGGAATTATTTCTCTGATCTCTCTTATTTCGATTTTAGGCTTATGGTTACTATTGAATTTAATTCTTAAAAAATTAAAGTTCAAAAGTTCGATCAGGAAAAGTCTTGTTCTTTTCGGTACCGTAAAAAATGGCCCCTTTGCGGCTACTATGGCCCTCAGCCTGTTTAGTGAAAAGGCTTCTGTCCCCGGGGCGATCTTTAGTATCTTTTTAATAATTTATCTTATAATTCTTAGTTTTACAGCAAGAAAGAATGAATGAAAATAGCTTTTTTGACTTAAGCTTAAATGCTCTGGTAAAATTAAAAACGTGGGCGGTTAGCTCAGACTGGTTAGAGCGCTGCGTTGACATCGCAGAGGTCATTGGTTCAAATCCAATACCACCCACCATACCTTAATAATAAATAATTTATTTATTATTCCTTTTGACAATATTCTGGCTTCTCAGTATGATTTACCGAAAAAAAGGATTTAAAAATAATTAATAATAATAAAGTAAAAATGAATTCAGTAATAAGCATAGAAAATATTAAAAAGACTCTTGGAAATCGGGAGATTTTAAAAGGAATAAGCTTTACCGTTGAAAGAGGAGATATCTTTGGTTACCTTGGCCCTAATGGAGCCGGTAAGACTACCACTATAAGGATACTTCTCGGTTTGTTTCAAGCTGATTCGGGTAAACTGGATATTCTGGGACAGGATATCAGTCTTAGTGAAACTCGAAGAAAAATAGGTTTTGTTCTTGATTCAGATGGTCTCTATGAAAGTATGACAGCAGAAGAGAATATGATGTATTACTCACAAATCTATGGGTTGCCTAATGCCGGGGAAAGAATCGATAAACTCCTGAGCATGATGGATCTTGAGGATAGGTGCAAAGATAAAGTGGGCACCTACTCCAGAGGAATGAGACAGAGGTTGGCTCTTGCCAGGTCTCTGGTACATAATCCGGAGGTTTTGATTCTGGATGAGCCTACAGCCGGAGTTGACCCATCAGGACAGATTGAAATAAGACAAATCATGCTTGATATAGTACATAAAGAAAATAAAACTATTTTCTTGAGTTCCCATAATCTCGACGAAGTACAGCGGATCTGTAATCGTATTGCTCTTATAGACAGGGGAGAAATAAAACTCTATGGTGAACTCGAGAACTTACGCCCGAAAATGGGCAGCGGTGCAGTGATAATCGAAACTGTTCAAAATATTCCGGATTCCCTGATGACCGAACTAAAAAGCCTACCTTACCTGGGACTGAAAGAAAAGAAGGAAAGAACTCTTATTTTCTCACCCCGGGAAGGAACGGAAATATCGGATATAATCGGCTTTCTTTCCAGCCGGGGTGTAAAAATTGAGGAAGCAGTAAAAAAAGAAGCATCTCTTGAAGAAATGTATGCAGCTATTTTAAAAGAGGTCGAACTATCATGAGAGAAACTTATCTGGTTATCTTAAACAGCATTAAAAACAATCTTCGTTTAAAAATTGTGCTAATTGTTTATATAGCTGTGACAATAATGTGTGTTCTGGGTATAACAATAGCTTTATATTTTTTCCTTATAGCCCCGGAGATGAAAACAGGACTCCCGGATAAATCAAAACCGGAGCTCTATCTCGGTTTGATTATGTATAGTACCTGCTTTATCAGCCTGGGGATAAATCTAAATTCTCTTGCCTTCCAGTCCATGACCAGAGAAAAGTCGCGGGGGAACATTGAATCGCTCCTGGCTACCCCGCTCGAAGCTAAAAGTATCTGGATTGCTAAGAGTATAGCTATTTTTATACCAGGCTTGATACTGGGAGAAGTCCTTACACTTATTACCCTGATTGCCGTCAACTATATATACTTTGTTCCTGAGATAGGTTTTATTTTTAATCCATGGTTAGCCGTCAGCAGCTTTCTGGCTGCTCCGCTTATCTATTTATGCCTGAGTCTCCTTATCCACTTTATCGGACTTACAGGAAAACCAGCTACCGGTAATATTATTGTCCAGATCTTTTTACCTGTTATGATCTCACTGATGATAAATCTTGCAGTTCGCAATATTCTGGATATCACTTCATGGTCCTTTACTCTGGCTAACCTCGGAATAGCTGTCTTAATCGCTATTATAGTTATTTTTCTGCTGCCTCGTCTTACCAGAGAGAGAATAGTCTTATCACGTTAGGAGTCCTGTTTTGCGAAGAATCAGTATTGTCTTTCATAGAGATTTCACGGAACTAAGGCAAACCAAAGCCTTTATGATTATAGTCATTGTATTTACTGTAATCACAATCACTGCTGCTTTAGTTGGCGGATTTACTTTAAAAAATCAGGAATGGCTGAGAGTAAAAGCAGCTATGCCCTTATTAGAACTGATCATAAGTCTCATCACTTACTTCCTGCCGCTGTTCATCCTTATTACCTTTATATGGGCCTTTGCCAGCTTTCCTATTATAAAAGAGAAGGTTAATGGGAACATTGAATCACTTTTAGCCACCGCCCTTGATCCAAAAGAAATCTGGATAGGTAAAAGTATTGCTATCTTCCTTCCCGGATTCATAATTTCTATCGTCTCTATATTTATAGTACTACTTGCAATAAATCTTATTGCTATACAGCCAGTGACAGGAATTTTCTTCTTTCCCGTTCCAATGTTGATTACTAGTTTCATTATTAATCCTCTGCTGTTTTTTGGGTTGCTTTTATTTATTGTACTTTTTTCTTTAGCTAATAATCCCGATCTAGCAATAGCACCCTCCTTTATAGTCGGATTTGGCTTGATGATGGGAATCCCGTTAGGGGTGGCTACAGGTGCAGTAAACCTGGCATCCTGGAACTTTTTATTATGGTATACTGCGGGGACCTTAGTTATCTGGGCACTAGTTTGCTATTTTTCCCGTCTTCTTACCAAAGAAAAAATAGTCCTATCCAGTAAAGGGGATTAAATTTAATTCATTTTTTAAGATTATTTTGTAATAGCCTTTAAGAATAAAGCAGGTAATTCCTTTTCGAGTTCCGGATTTTTCTCAAATTTTGCTGCAGCATTTGGATTGCCTGAAAAATAATATTGAATGATCTCCAGAAAGATGCTTATTGCCTGCGTAGAGACTGAATTATCGAGTAACCCCTCTTTTTTCCCATCTTCGACAAGATCATATATCTGGTTCTCTATTTTTTTATTGATTTCTTCTGCTGCTTTCTCTTCGTGAATATTGCTCTCGATGTATTTAGGACGGAAATGATTTATAAGATCTTTTAGAAAATTAATTTTGAATGAGAATAGTTTTTCAAATTTGATCTTTATGGAGACCTGACTTCCCATAATTTGTTTTATTCCAAGGAAACTATCATTTAAAAGCTTTTTCAATAATACTTGTTTTAGGTTTTCCTTGCTTTTAAAAAAATTGTATATAGATACTTGCGAAACAGAAGCTTTTTGGGCAATCTCTGCAATAGTAACCTTATTATAACCGTATTGGTTAAAAAGCTCTTTTGCTGCTTTTAATATAGAATCCTTTTTTTGTTGACGCCTTCTTTCAAATCCATTCATTAAAAACTCCTGATATTTTAATAATTTATGAAATTTATTTACTATTTTAATACATAAATATTGATTTTTCAAATAAATTCGGTTAAAATATAAAACTTATTGGTTAAAATATTTAAAAATATAAGTAAAAACCCAATAAAATAGAGATTAGGAGATAAATAAATTATGGAAAGCATTATCAGAACGGATCATTTGACCAAACATTATGGTAAAGTTCATGCTTTAAATGATGTATCAATATCTATCAAAAAAGGAGAAATCTATGGTTTTCTTGGGCTCAATGGTGCAGGTAAGAGTACGACGATTTTATTACTTCTCGGAATAATACACCCTACTTCAGGCGCTTCATTTTTATATGGAAAGAAAGTCAGTGCGGGAAATAACAGGTTATGGAAAAAAGTAGGATATCTTCTGGAAAGACAATATTCATATCCTGAACTTACAGTCATTGAAAATCTTGAGATCATGCGCCGCCTGCGTAATATATCTGATAGAAAATCAATAGGCACTATTATTACCAGACTAAAACTAGAACCATATAAAGAGGTAAGAGCAAAGAACCTATCCCTGGGTAATGTCCAGCGTCTTGGCCTGGCAAAGGCACTTTTGCATAATCCTGATATTTTAATTTTGGACGAGCCTGTAAATGGTCTGGACCCGGCCGGAATTGTAGAAATACGGGAGCTGTTGAAAGATCTTGCATCCAGTCGTGGAGTCACGATATTCATATCAAGCCATATACTGGGAGAAATATCAAGACTTGCCACAAGAATTGGAATCATTCATGAGGGCATGTTAATACAGGAATTAGACACAAATGAACTGGAGAACCTTTGTAAAAAACGGCTTGTTCTTGATACTGATAATAAAAAAGCTGCCAGATTAAAGCTTCTTGAAAACGGATATTCTGTAGATATATCCAAAGAAGGGTTACTGGAAGTAAAAGGGGATGATGCGATAAGACATCCAGAAAATATCGCAAATATTTTAGTATATGCAGGTCTTCCGCCAAAGTTACTGAAAGTGAAAGAGGAAAACCTGGAGTCATATTTTTTAAGAGCAATCAGAGTGATTGGAGGAGATATAAAATGAAAGGTATTTTATCTGCTTTGTGGGTCGAAAGCCTCAAAGTACGCAGGTCAAGAATATTTCCGATAACAATTCTGGCTTTTGCTTTTATGTCTATTTTCATGGGGCTTTTAATATTTATCGCAAAGAATCCCGAACTGGTCAGCAAGCTTGGCCTGCTTGGCACCAAAGCAACCTCTTTTGGGGAACAGACTGATTGGCCGGCATATTTTAATCTGTTCATGCAGATAGTCAGCATGATAGGGCTAATAGGATTCGGATTTGTGACAAGCTGGATCTTTGGAAGAGAATATTCCGATCGTACCATAAAAGATATACTTGCATTGCCCGTTTCCCGGCATGTCATTGTTTTATCGAAATTAATTGTAACGGCCATCTGGTGCCTTTTACTTACCCTCGTTTTGTTTGCTGTCGGGCTTGCGGCGGGATGGATGATTCATATCACTGGATGGTCGGGGGAACTTGCCCTGCGAAGTTTTTATACCGTTATTATGACTTCTATTCTCACCATACTGCTCTGTCCCACCGTAGCTTTTTTTGCAAGTTATGGCCGGGGATACTTGCCGCCTATTGGTTTTGTGATAGTCACTCTTATAACCGGGCAGTTCATTAATGCGCTGGGTCTTGGGCATTATTTTCCCTGGATTATCCCTTCTCTTTATAGCGGAGCTGCCGGAGCGGAGGGACCGCATTTGGAAATTATAAGTTACATTATTCTTTGTTTCACAAGTTTAGCCGGACTGTTTGGAACACTTGCATGGTGGCGATTTTCGGATCAAAACTAAAAATTTATTCTTATAAGATCAACAGAAATCTATTTGGATTTTAAATATTCATGTGCCGTTTTGAGTTCATCCATTATAGCAATATGCTGAGGGCATTTTTCCTCACACTGGCCGCATTCAATACACTGAGATGCATCCATTTTATTATAACAAAACCAGGACTCGTATCCTTCTTTCAAGATTTCGGGATCACTTCTAAATGCACTATTATATTGCCATAAGACTCCGGGAATATCTACTCCGGATGGGCAGGGCATGCAGTATGAACATCCTGTACATTTTATCTTTAACTTTTTATCGTAAAGTTTTTTTACTTCTTTAAAAGTCCGCGCTTCATTTTCTGTCATTGAGTTTGGAAATGCTTTCTCAAATATCTTAATATTTTCCTTTAACTGTTCCATGGTACTAACACCGCTCAGGATTATTGTCACTTCCGGAAAATTGGCGAGCCACCTGAATGCCCATTCGGCCGGAGTTCTCTTTATCCCTGAACTACTCCATTTTTCCACGATATCCGGTGGGACATTTTCTGCCAAAAGTCCCCCGAGCAGAGGTTCCATAATAACAACTCCGATGCCTTTGGATGCAGCATATTTCAATCCTTCCACTCCAGCCTGAAAGCGCTCTCCTATATAGTTGAGTTGAATCTGACACATATCCCAGCTATTTGAATCTATTATCTCTTTAAAGAGCTCCGGGTCATCGTGAAATGAAAATGTCTTGTATGTTATCTTTCCTTCTTTTTTAGCATTATCAAGTTTATCCAGAAGCTTAAACTTTTTTATATTTTCCCAGCAATTCTTATTAATTCCATGTAGCAGATAAAAATCGACATATCCGGTTTGAAGTCTTTTTAAAGACTCATCCAGGAGAGTATCAAAATCTTCTCGTTTATTTACCTTATCTACCGGACACTTTGTTGCCAAGAATATTTTTTCTCTTAAGCCCCCGTTTAAAGCTTTACCCACAGTTGCTTCACTGTCTTTATAAACATATGCTGTGTCAAAATAATTTACTCCATTCTCTATTGCATACTGTATCATCTTAATACTTTCTTGCTCGTCTGTTATGCTTTTACCGGTTTCATTTGTTTTCTTTGGGAATCTCATACATCCCATACCAAACCTTGATACTTTTATGTTTATTTTTGGAAATATTGTATATTGCATAAGCCCACAATCTCCTGATTTTTTTTATATAATTTTAGATGTTAACCATTTGCCAGGTACATAATGTGGCTGGGGAGGAAGGATTTGAACCCTCGATCACGGGACCAAAACCCGTTGCCTTACCACTTGGCTACTCCCCAACGAAGCTAATAAATTTTATATCAGAATTATTTAAAATTCAAACTTAAATGGATATTTGTGTATTAAAAACTTATTACTATTATCGATTATTTTTAGATTTAATTGTAGAAAGCCAGACTATTAGGTGTGGTGTGAGATAAAAAGACTGCAGAGGATAATGGTTTAAGACCTTTATATACATTGATTGCCGTTTTCAGATCATCGCAAAAAGCAAAGACGGTGGGACCGCTTCCGGTCATCTGTGTAGCAATAGCTCCAAGTTTCGATGCCTTTTCTTTTATTTCAAGTATTTCTTTATCTTCTATTACTACTACCTCTTCCAGGTCATTTTGAAGTTTCTTAAAGAAACTATTGAACTCTTTTTTTATTATATTATTCACAAGTTCTTTGTGTATCGATTTTTTTTCTGCCCCTATTAAATCAAACTTACTATATACGTCTCCTGATAAAAATTTGCCTCCATTTGTCGCAAGTACAATCCAGTAAAAAGGCAAATGCGGCAGTTTCGAAAGCTTCTCTCCTCTACCTTCGGCGAGAGTGGTCCCGCCCTTTATACAAAAAGGTACATCCGATCCTACTTCACCTGCCAGATTCATCATATCAACCGATTCTATGTTGAGATCAAATAACTTATCCAGTGCAACCAGGGTTGCCGCTGCATTGGTACTGCCTCCGGCCAGCCCGGCACATACCGGAATATGTTTCCCTATATTGATTTTTACCGAATATTTACTTCTTAGATCATAACCGTCTAGAATCAGTGCTGCAGCTTTGTGAACCAAATTTTTTTCGTCGAGTGGTATATCTTCATTGTTGCAGGTAATATAGATCCCATTTTTATACTGTGAAGCGTAGCTTTCATTTCCTTTCGAGATCTCGAAAGTAAGTTCATCGGAGAGGCTTATGCTCTGCATTATCGATTTTATCTCATGATAACCGTCAGTCCTGCCGTTTTTTGAAACATTTAGATAAAGATTTATTTTACCCGAAGCCCTGAGTTTTAAAATATTTTTCGCCTTCATTGTGCAATATGATAACATAAATAATATATATTAGACATTAAGTTTTACTGGTCATTCAATTCTTTAAACAAGAAAATATAGTCTTTTAGGTAAAGTTCCTCTGCTCTTACATCTTTACTTTTCCCGATTTCGGAGAGCAATTTTATAACTAATTCCAATTTATGACAATACCTATCGCTTAGGGATAAAGAATTAACGAGCTTCTTCCTTCTATGTAAAAAACAGCTATTCAAAAAATCAAAAAAATCTCCCGTGCTGAGATTCTTATCTGCCAGGATTCCGGTATCTTTTCTATTTATCTCTACAACTGCCGAATCGATAAATGGTCTTGGAAAAAAACAATTGCGTGATATCTGAAAGCAATAATTAAAATCAGCCAGAAAATTGGACTTTAAATTATAGGAACTATAATTTTTATCCCCCACAGAAGCAAGAAGTCTAGCTGCTATATCTTTTTGTATGGTTACAAAGAACTTTTTTATATCTTCCGTTTCCGTGAGGATTTTTAGCAGGAGATGTGCCGCAATGCTGTAAGGAAGATTGGAGATCACTTTTGTTATCTTATACTTGTCGGCAATAAATGCATAATCAATTTTTAATGCATCAGCCTGTATCAATTGTATTTTTTCTTTTGAACTATCCTTGAAGATATCCTCGAATACCTTGACCAGCCTTTTATCTATCTCTATACAGACCACCTTTTTTGCCTCACCTATCAATATTTCGGTAAGGCTGCCGATTCCGCTTCCAATCTCAAGGATTATATCGCGAGAATTGACTCCGGCATATTTGACTATTTTTTTGGCGCTGTTGGTATCGATCAAAAAATTCTGCCCGAGACTTTTTTTAAGCTTTATTCCATAATATTTTAAGATTTGGGCGGTTCTCGAAGGAGAACTTATATAACTACTCATTTTTATTTAAACGATCAATCTTGATTTAAAGAAAAAAATTTTTCTGCGTTTTTTGAAGTGATATCTGCGACTTCTTCTAAACTTAAGTTTTTGATTTCTGCAATCTTTTCGGCAATATATTTCACATATCCAGGATAATTCTCTTTGCCTCTCACTGCCTGTGGGGCAAGAAAAGGTGCATCGGTTTCTATAAAGAGGCGTTCCATTGGGACTTTTTCTACTGCCTTAAGTACGTTTTTTGCATTGGGAAAAGTTATGACTCCGGTAAAAGAGATATACAATCCCAAATCAAGGCACTGCATGGCAAAATTAGTATCCCCTGAAAAGCAATGGATGACTGCCCTAAAATTACTGTTAGAAGTATATCTTTTTACCACTTCCAGTGTCTGGCTATGTGCATCCCTGTCATGGATTATTACCGGTACATCGTATTTAAGCGCCAGTTCTATATGAGCAGAGAAGGCTTTTTCCATATCCGTCCTGGGACTTAAGTTCCTATAGAAATCAAACCCCGTCTCACCCACTGCCACAACTTTACCGTTTCTTTTTCTATCATTTTTATCTTCTGCATCGGGGCTACTCTGTAATAATGACTCAAGGATTTTGATTTCTTTATTTCCGAAATTTCGGACATAATGAGGATGAACACCAACGCTGGCATATACATTGCTGAATTTTCCGGCAAATTCCACCGATTTCTTGCTCCCCTCCAGGCTCGAACCTACATTTATCAAATATTTGACACCTTCGTTTTCGGATCTTGCCACTGCTTCTTCCGGGGTCAGTTTTTTCAGCATATCTATATGAGTATGTGTATCTATAAAATACATTGCATCAATTTTACTTTATATTTTTTAATTACTGATCTTCATCCAGCCTGGGGAAAAGTATTTCTCTCTGACCAATCACTGTTTCACCATCGTATCTGCCCCAGACTCCTTCGTTTTCGATTGTCAGTTCACTGATGTCAGGATTAATTCCGAGCTGGGAAAATATTTTCTGGCACGTCGATGGCATAAAAGGTATAAGCAGGATAACGGACAGCCGTATTATTTCGGTTAGTTCATATAACACTGCATCAAGTTTTTTTTGATTTTCTTCATTTTCACCTTTAGCGAGGGCCCATGGCTGACTGTCTTCGATATACTTATTTGCGATATTTATAAATTCCCAGACTTTGACAAGATAATCGGAGAATCTAAAATCCTTTATATCCCCGAGAGTTTCTTTTTTTAGCTCGTCCCATTTTTTTTCAAAAACCGGATTGTTAACTTTTTTGGGAATTATCCCGTTTCTATATTTTGAGAGCATTGCCAGGGTCCTGGAAACCAGATTCCCAATATCATTGCTTAGATCAGAATTATATCTCCTGACAAAAGCTTTGGAAGTAAAAGAACCATCCTGTCCAAAAGAGATTTCTCTTGTAAGAAAGTATCTGATTCCATCCACTCCGAATTTTTCTGACATGTCATCCGGATCCAGAGTAATACCCTTGGATTTTGATAATTTCTCTTCTCCCATAAGAAGCCATCCGTGGACCACGATCTGTTTTGGGAGTTCGATGCCCAGAGACATCAGCATGGCGGGCCAGATTATGGCATGGAACTTTAAAATATCCTTTCCTATGTGATGCTGGTCCGCAGGCCAGTACCTGTCAAAAAGATCCTTATTTTCCGAGTCATAACCCAGTGCAGATATATAATTGATAAGGGCATCCACCCATACATAAGTATAATGGTTTGAGTCAAAGGGTATCGGAATTCCCCACTTGACTGTAGTTCTTGACACGCTGATATCTTTGAGTCCCTGTTTTAATATTCCCAGCACCTCGTTTTTTCTGGTTTCGGGAACTATAAAATCGGGATTTGCCTCGATGTGCCTTATCAACCTATCCCCATAATTGGATAGTTTAAAAAAATAATTTTCTTCCTTTACAGATTCAATATCTCTTTTGCACTGCGGGCACCTTCCTTCTTCCAGCTGGGATTCCAACAGAAACGTTTCACAGGGAACGCAATATTTGCCTTCATAAGTTCCCTTATAGAGATCGCCATTGTCTTTTAATTCTACAAGTATGTTCCGGACTATCTCTTCATGTTTTTTATCCGTGGTCCTTATGTAGCTATCATTACTGATGTTATACAATTTAAGCAGTCTCTTCATATCCGTAACCATTTCATCGACATATTCCTGGGGAGAGACACCTTTCTTTTCGGCATTTTTATTTATTTTTTGTCCATGTTCATCGGCACCGGTCAGAAAAAAAGTATCCTTACCGATAAGCCTATTAAATCTTGCAACCACATCTGCCAGTATGTATTCATATACTTGCCCCAGATGAAGTTTCGCATTCATATACGGAATCGCAGTAGTGATGTAAAATTTTTCCTTGTTCATAATTTCCTTTTTCTAATTCCTATCTTGAGCGGATTATAAAGATAACCCTCAGATTTTCGTTGCCATATTATACAATTTTTGTTTATCTATGTCATACCTGGATAATATGATTTTCAGTGCGCTTTTTTTGGAGATACCCTGCTTGAGGAGTTTAATTAGTTCTCGGGTTATATCTTCTTCGGAAAAATTTTTTATAAGGTCTTTTTTATAACCCTCTACAACCAATACTATTTCTCCCTTTATTTTTCTTTGAGCTATTTCGGATAATATGGTGCTTAAACTCCCCCTGATGGTTTCTTCATATATTTTCGTTATCTCCCTTACAAGACTTGCCTTCCTGTCGCCAAATTTTCCAATAAGTTCCTCTACCAGAGTTTTGATCCTGTTGGGAGATTCATAGAATATAAGAGTATAGGGGAATAAAGCCAGTTCCATAAGCTTATTTTTCATTTTTGCTTTAGCTTTTGGCAAGAAACCTGCAAATAAAAAATTATATGCCGGAAGACCTGAAAGGACAAGCGCGCTAACTGCGGCATTGGGCCCGGGTATTACGGTCATAGGAATGTTTTTTTCGATACATTCTTGTATTATCTTAAACCCGGGATCCTGAATAGCAGGCGTACCTGATTCTGAGACAAGTGCAATATTTTTCCCTGCTTCAAGCGTCTCTATTATATATCTGATCCTGCTTTCCCCGCTAAAATCCTGATAACTTATTGTATTCTTTTTAAGAATACCATGTTTTTGCAGCAACTTTTTTGTGGTCCTTGTATCCTCTGCAGCAATAAGATCCACCTCTCTTAGAATTTTTATGAGTCTTAGGCTCACATCTTCGAGATTGCCAATCGGGGTTGCACAAATAAAAAGGGTGCCTTTGATCTTTAGCCTCCGCTTTTCCGATTACAATACTATGCTATTTCTTTAAACATTTCTTTTGGATTTCCACAAATAGGACACGCGTCTGGCGCTGCACCTTCTACGGTGTTTCCACAGACCTGGCATACAAAAATAGGAGTATCGGGATTATTTCCAATACTGCCCAGATATTTCTTGTATAATCCCGCATGAACCTGTTCTACCTTATTTGCATAGGTAAAACTTATTTTTGCTTCTTCGGAATTTTCACTCTTTGCTTCTTCGATCATTTTTGGATACATATCTCTAAATTCAAATGTTTCTCCTTCTATTGCCGCCTTCAGATTGTCTTCCGTTGATTTTATACCGTCCATTGCTTTAAGATGATTGAGTGCATGCACGGTCTCCGCTCCAGCAGCAGCTCTGAAAAGTCTAGCTATCTGAGCATAACCGTCCCTATCTGCTTTTCGTGCAAAAGCAAGATATTTCCTGTTTGCCTGCGATTCACCTGCAAAAGCATCTGCCAGATTTTTTAAAGTTTTATTACCTGTCATTTTTTTATCACCAGTCATTTTTTCCTCCTCCCCCTTTTAATATAACATTAATTAACCTTTTTGCATTTATCACATATACCCTCAAAAATAATCTTGGAGTCCAGTATATCAAATTTCCTGCTTATACTTTCAGGAATTTTTATAATGTACCCGCTATCATTTATATCTATGATATTATCACACTTCATACACCTAAAATGATAATGTCTGTTTTGATCACCATCGAATCTTTTAGGCTCGCCTGGAAGTGTCAGAATATCGGCAATGCCTATTTTAGAGAAAGTCAGAAGAGTTCTATAAACCGTATCGAAAGAAATAGCAGGAAATATTTTCTTTACTTTCTTGTATAAAGTCTCTGCGCTGGGGTGATCTTTTGATCCCACCAGTTCTTTATAAATCAGACTTCTTTGAGGTGTGATTTTTAAATTATTCTTTTTGCATAATAAAACAAAAGATTCCATAAATTATTCCTTTTCTCTAAATAGTTTGGATTATTATATAATAATAATTATTATTAGTCAAATAATAAAATCTCCTGAACTTGAAAAAAATCGATATTGGGGGAGGAAAGACCAAAAGATTACAAACTTAACTAACTTAATCTTAAAAATCTTAGTTATTATAAATAATTAGACACAACAATTAATTCTAGTCTTCAAGTTCTTCTCCAAGTGAATCGACTGTTATTACATCAACACAATCCGGCAATATCAATTTACCTTTTGCTACCGCCTGATCAAGTTGATCCCGGTCTACAACATAAATCTTGACACGGTTTTCATACACATTAATATCCGATGACACAAATATTCTAAGTTCTTCTATGGAAGATGAAACTTCATTTTGAATATTCTGAAGCTCAACCAGTGACAATCCTGCTGTACCTACCTCTATTATGTCAGCCAGTTCTTCATATTTCTGAAGGTAAGGTTTTATTATTTCCTCAGCATTACGGGTAAAAAGAACGACCAATTTGAATTCAGGAGTATGTTCAATCCAATAGCCGGCTAATGTACCTGCTTCTTTCAAGATTAGCTCCTCGCTCAATTCTCCTGCTATATCCTGCAATCTAAACCTCTCCAGAGCTTCATCAGTAGTAATCCCATGTTGTTCAGCGTAAATCTCTGCAAAAAAAAGTTCATCTTCTTCATCTATTTCATCAGATGATACTGTATCACTGGATTCTGAATCTAAATCACTTCCATTGTAAACAACTTCTCCTACGACCCAGTAAGGACCCTGGCAATCCTCCGGAAGTGGTGTCTCAATATAATATTTTTCAATTGATTCCTTTGCATTCTCTCCAGTAATTTCACCGCCACCAACTCTTATATTATCTCCCACGCGAGCAAAAACCTGACCATTCTCATCAATAACCTGAATTTCTTCGCCTTCTGTACGCAGTGAAAAACCATAGGGCCAGATAAGCAAGTAGTTATCATCAAAATATTTTATCCTCAGACAACCATTATCCAATTCCAACTTTCCTTCCAGTATTGCCTCCATTCTAGCCATGCCAGCCTTTTGTACCGGAAAGTAAGGGACCGATGAAGAAATACTGGTGGAATTTTCTTTACAGGCAAATGTGGTAAATAGAATCATGGTAATTGCACATAAAAGTATAAATACCTTTTGCTTAATTAGAATAAATTTCAAAATGTAATTAGAATGATTTTTTTTGTAATTTATTGTTTTCATTATTAATTTGTCCCTTTTCAGAAATCAACTCCAGCAACAGTATCTAATTATAATAATCAAGATAATTAATCAGATAATAAAATTATACTATATTTGTAGATATCATTATAGTACAACAAAATTTATGGTAAAAAATGAGAGTACTTCTGATTATATATTGATTATATATTTAAAGAGGTCTATATATGAACTTCATTATCGTTATGAAATAATTCTTTGAGTTCTTGAATATCTACACATTATCATGAAAAACCGTATAATCGCCGCTAAGGAAGTATAAAACTCTCTGCCCTATATTTACAGATTGATCCCCTATTCTTTCAAGGTATCTGCTTGCCAGCACAATATTGGTTATGAACTTAATATTCTCTTCACTGCACTCTCGGGAAGTAAATAGTTTTCTGAAAATCATTTTCTGGATCTCGTCTACCATATCGTCTGATTTTCCCAGCTTCGATGCTAACTTTACATCCTTATTTTTAAAGGATTCAAGAGCTCTGTTAAGCTCCGGTTTCACCAGGTTTCCCATCTCAACTATTAGATCTATAATTTCCTTATCTAGATATTTCTTTTTTTCTTTAGCCAGCCTTCTCGCAACTTTTGAAATGTTCACCGAAAGATCACCGATTCTTTCCAGACACTTGATAATTATACTGATGGAATGCAGGTATCTTAAATCTATAGCCACCGGCTGGTGCTCTGCCTGCAGGACAATGCATTTTTCCTCGATTGAAATATCATATTCATTAATTTTCTCATCCTTTTCTATTACATCCTGTGCCAGCTCTGTGCTCATTTCAATAAAAGCTTTTATTGAATTATAAACCGCCTCCTGCACCAGGCTGCCCATTGCTATAACATCTTCAGTAATTTCATCTAGCCTCTGGTGAAATGTCCTTCTCACTTCTCGCTCCTTGCAGAATATTTTTTTGTAATAAGATTATAACTTCCGGATGATAATTCTAATCTTAAAAGATTATAGCATATGTTTTTTTTTATAAATATTGGATAAGTTTCTTATAAATATAAACTTACTCAATGGCAACTCTAATATAAATAAAGTATTGGATTAAGCATTTTAACTAAAGGGGTTTAAGATCCCTGGTGTAGATAAGTGTGGTGGCGAGACGCAGAATTGAACTGCGGACACATGGATTTTCAGTCCACTGCTCTACCAACTGAGCTATCTCGCCAACCTTTACAACCTTAACACTATACTGGCGGAGCTGACGGGATTTGAACCCGCGATCTCATGCGTGACAGGCATGTGTCCTAAACCGCTAGACGACAGCTCCACTTAACCGGAAATATATGGTGGGCGTTGTAGGGATTGAACCTACGACCCCCTGCTTGTAAGGCAGGTGCTCTCCCAGCTGAGCTAAACGCCCACATCCGATGGTAGCCTGTAGGAGAATCGAACTCCTGTTGGCAGGTTGAAAACCTGCTGTCCTAACCCCTAGACGAACAGGCCATTACTGGTGAGCCGTGAAGGGATCGAACCTTCGACACCCGGATTAAAAGTCCGGTGCTCTACCTACTGAGCTAACGGCCCGTGCTAATTCAATATAATAGTGATTTATAGCGACTTAAAAAAATAATATACGGCCATCAGCCGTCCAATTAAATTAGCAAGCGTAAAGTCTACTATAGTAAAAAAACGTTGTCAACAAACAAAAGAAGGGTACTTTCGACAAATTATCAATCAGTATCCGACTTAGTCATACCCTTGATCATAGAAGATACTTTACCAACTTTTTCCTTACTTTTTTCCAATAATTCCTCGCCCATAACCTTTGCTTCGCATATGGTAAATTTTCCTCTATCTATTACATCTTTTAATTTTTCATTTATTATTTTTCTGGTCTTTAGTCCTGACCGTGGAGCAAACAGCAATCCTAATATAAATCCCGAAAAAACCGAAACTGAAATAACTATCAACATCCCCAGCAAATTCTTCCCGGTTGATTTATATTGCCTATCATTTTTGAAATTCGAATCGCTATTCTCGCACATCATCGATATCCTTTAATCAATGAATTTATATATATCTTTATTATAAACTATTTGAAATCTATATTGAACATTATGACTTCAAAAAAATAAAAAAACGAAGCGATAAGCATTCAATCCACAAGATATCCTATGACTTCCACCCAGCCTTTATTCATGACATCGCTTGTAATAAAGACATTATCGTGTTTGCGAAGCTCATCCAGCATGATTTCTTTGTGCTCAAGCGCATTTTGCATTAGAAAAAAGTATTTAACCTCGTCTGCCATTTTTAAGTCTTCCAGAGAATCACCCAGCGCTATACAATTTTGAGTATCAAAATTTCTGATCTTTTTATCCAATTTTATTCCACTTGCTTTATTTACTCCAAAAGGCATCAAATTATATATATGAAGTTTTTCTATACCGAGCTCCAGCTTCATTAATGATGAAAATCCATTGTCTACCATAACAAGTCCCCGGTAATCTTCGTCTTTAAGTAGTTTGTTCGCCTTTTCAAGATCTATCTCCCCGAAAAATAATACATTATAAGATCTGTTCCTGCTCCAATCCATTCTACTCTCTATTTTACCCGGAAAATTTTTCTTGAATAACTCGATTATCCTTATTAAGTCTTTTCCTCCATATGTCAGTTCATATTTTTCTTTCCGGCTGTCAAAGGTAACATGAACTTCTTCCCCGAGATCATAGACCAATTCGGCACCAAGTTCTGCAATATAGTTTTTAAGTCCGATTATCTGCGCGTTATATCTCAGCTGGAATTTATTTCTACCGGAAACCAGGACAATATCCCAGTTTTTTTCTGCTGCCAGTGGTAGGAGTCTTACTGCTTCGAAATAATACTCACTCTTATAATCCTTGATAATACACCCTCTGTCATTTAATAAGGTCCCGTCAAGATCGGTATATATGGCTTTCAAATCCTTCAAATTTTCTTTTATTTCTTTTTTATTGTCTTTAAAAAGTCTATATTTTACTTCCACCAGATCCTACTTCCCATTTCATTAAGAAAAAATGCACAATACCGGATAATAATCACCGTTAATATAAAAATAAGCTGGTTTTGATTAATCTTTTCTAAAATCCAATATTAAACGATTAGTGAAATTCCGAACGGATCTTTATAAAACGCATCACATCGCTTTTTGTGATTATCCCCCTGAGTTTATCACCGGACATAACCACCAGGTAACCCAGATCGTTTTTCCCCATCTTTTTAATGGCGTCGGATATTTCCATTTTTGCATCGACTTTAGAATTTTCCGAAATTCGTTTTACTATGTCTCCCACCTTCACTTCAGTCCATTCTTCTTTCGGAATACCTTTGACCTCATGCAAAGAAATGACACCAACTAGCTTCTTTGTTTTTTCGTTTTCTATAACAGGAAATCTTCCAAATCTATACTTCATAAAATAGTCGTCTACCAGATCCTGTATTGTTGTATTTTTTGTAACATCCACAATATTTTCATTCATCACATCTTTTACCATGATTCCTTTTATAGAGGACTCAAAAATAAGCTGGCGATAACCCATTTGAGCGGAAGATTGTAAAAACCATCCTATAAAAGCAAACCATATCCCATTTAAAAAATTGCCGATAAATATATAGAATATGCCTGCCGCTATAATCAGAAATCCTATTATTCTCCCCACAGTAGAAGCTATAAAGGTTGCGCGTTCCAGATTTCCGGTCGTCTTCCATAGGATAGATCGCAATACCCTGCCTCCATCCAGAGGATAACCCGGAAGCATATTAAAAATTCCCAGCACTACATTTATAATAGCCAGATATCTGACCGGTTCGCTTATCAGAGCGATATTTCTGGAAAAGAACCATATGACCCAAAATATTGCCGCAATCACAAAGCTTGCCGCAGGACCGGCAATGGCCATAATAAATTCACTAAACGGAGTTTCAGGTTCCTTCTCTATCTGGGACATTCCCCCAAAAAGATAAAGAGTTATTCTTTCGACATTTGTACCTCTTCTTCTGGCAACAAGGGAATGACTCATTTCATGTATTAACAAAGAAATAAAAACAAAAATTACAGTAATAATAGTGATCAATGCCAGAAGACCTGTGTTTAATCCGGGAAAAATTGACGGAAAATAAATAAAGCCAAAATAATAAGCAAACAATGCAAATATGATAAACCAGCTATAATCCAGCCTTATCTCTATCCCAAAGACTTTGAATAATTTTATCGAAGATCTAAACATACTGGCTTCCTTTCTTCTTGTTTTAACTACTGGCGATTTATTGGTATCTTAAAAAAATAAATATGGACTCCAGAAATCCTTTTATCAGTATTATATATTACTTAAATTAAAAACATCTATCAACATAAATCCAATGACAATATATTGGTATTCCTTAAATCACTCTTGGGCCCCGATGATTAACATTACATTTTTAAAATATGATAAAATAACATTTAGTAAAAAATAAAAATATAGAAATGGAATTCACCGAAAAACTTCTATCGGAAATAAGATTTGATTCTACAGTTGTCATATTGGATATCCTGATACCCTGTATTCTTTCACTGATCTTTGGAGGCATCATAGGTTTCCAGAGAGAAAAAGCCGATAGACCGGCAGGGCTCAGGACACATGCCCTTGTGTGTCTTGGTTCAACCGTTTTTACTCTGATATCTTATCTCGGATTTTCATCAGGCGGCACTGCCGATCCGACCAGAATAGCTGCAGGTATTGTAACAGGTATCGGCTTTATTGGTGCAGGGGTCATCTTCAGGCAGGGCTCTCTTATAAGAGGAGTAACCACCGCCGCCAGTATATGGACGGTTGCTTCGATTGGTATGGCGCTGGGTGTAAAATTATATTATCTTGCCATCCTCGTAACGATCCTCGGATTTTTGACCTTAAGTATTTTAAAATATTTCGAGGATAGAATAATCAGACTGCCAGACTATTCGCTAAAAATAATCACTGCGGAAAGCTTCGATGATCTGGATAAAATAACCGGACCCATCGAAAAAATGTCCGTAAACATAAAAAGTAAAAAATATGAACTCGATAGGGAAACCAATAAGAAAATATTTATAATAAATCTTCACAGTAAAGATCCCGAATTTTCTACCAAAATAATCAAAGAGTTAAGTAAGTTCAAAGAAATTGAGGAAATAACCATTAACTGATACATGAGATTTATAGCCGACATAATGGTAGGAAAACTTGCTAAATATCTGCGTATGGCAGGTCACGATGTTCTGTATATAAACACCGCAAGCGATGATGAAATAATAAAAATAGCCAAAGAAAAAGATAGGATGGTACTGACAAGAGATTCTTTGATGCTTACCAGGAAAGAATTCAAGAATGGAACCATAAAAAGCCTGTACATTAAAGATGAAAAACTTAAAAATCAACTGGAACAAATCAAATCCGATTTCAAGATTTCTCTTGAACCCAACCTTATAAGATGTGTCGAATGCAATCAAAGACTTACAGGTGTAGAGAAGGAAGATATTAAAAATAAAATACCTCCCTATGTATACAAAACGCAGCAAAGCTTTCTTTATTGTAAGAAGTGCGATAAATATTACTGGAAAGGGACACATTACCAGCATATCAAAAACACCTTCCTGGATATCAGCTAGTTAAAAGTCCTCTAGTAGAATTTTTTAGAGTTAACCTTTATAATTCATACTGCCGGACACACTTCTTGAATTATAATTAGCAGCAGCAGCTTTTAATATTTGAAAATAAATGTTTAGAAATTTATGAAAAAAATATCTGATTTTTTTTATGGTATCCCAGTGGTACTTTTTATAAATTTTTATAAACTCTTCACAAGGACCCGGGTCTTCAATGCTAAAAGACTACCCAGGAACAAGTCAGTAATACTTGCAATAAATCATACTGCTGATGCCGACCCAATAATACTGCTTACCGCAATCAAAAGAAAAATATGTTTTGTTGCAGAAAGTGAGAATTTTGGTAACTGGCTCTCCAGTTTTTTTATGAGAAAGTTTGCAAATTGCGTACCCGTATTCAATAAAGATGAGTCCTCAAAAAATACTAAAAGTTTTAAGGAACTTTTCAAAATATCAAAAAACAAAAATGTATTTCTTGGCATATTTCCGGAAGGTATGCTCAATAAGAAGAATGGTTTCAAAGAATTTAGGAAGGGTGCCGCTTACCTCAGCTATAAAACCAGACTCCCCATAATCCCTGTTTATATGCATAACACCAATAGAGGTCCTGAAAGTAAAAAATGGATCTGGAATAACAGAATAACCAGAGGGATAATCTCGCTTGTAATAAATGCATACAGGAAGATAAATATATTTATCGGGGAACCAATCAACCCTATTGCCGAAAACATTCTGGAGGAATTCAAGGACTTTACCAATCCGGGAAATTATAAAAAAGTAATCGATAATATCAACGAGGCACTGGAAAAGGAGTTTCTGGAGCTTGCTGACGAAGCCGATGATTTGTTCGGTACAGAAGATGAAAGTCCCTCCGGGTCCAGTTTCATAGATGACTTTGATGAAAATCCAAAGAAATTAAACTCTTAACCGGGCTTCTTCTTTTTACTTTTTACTAATCTAAAAAACGTTAAAAAAATTGTATTTCCCTTCAAATCAGAAATAATAATTAGAAAATATATACAATATAAATTTTGATTATTTATTGACAAAAAGTATTTCCGTATTACAATAAGTATGTATTACTGAAAATATGAAATGAGGAGGTGCTAAGATTGTCTGAGCAGGGAAAACTTATGACCAAAATCGTTAAACCATTATCCAGAGGACAGATCACTATTCCTATAGAGTTTCGCAAGAAGCTTGGAATAGGATCCAACACTATTCTAAATCTTTCCCTAAAGGGAAATAAAATAGAGATTACGCCTGCTGTGGTCCGGGAATTTAACGAGGAAGAGTTGAGGGAATATACCGATGAGGAAATTTCTCAATTTCTTCGGGATGATAAGATAGACAAAGATACGGCAAAAACCGTAAAAAGGCTTCTTTCCGAGAGGAAACTATAATATGGCCGGGAAAAAAAGGGTTTTTTTAGATGCCTCTGTTTTTATTGCCGTTGCAGGGTCTGAAAGTGGCGGTTCTTCCATAATTTTGGAAGTTTGCAAAGGAATTAAATTTTCTGCGGTTACAAGCCGCAGGATTCTTTTAGAAGCTCAAAAAAACATTAGAAAAAAGCTGCCTTCCGAAGCTCTTCTGCACTTCTATAAGGAAATAGCCAATCTTAGTCCAGAGATTATTAAACCACCTGCTGAAAAAAGACTAAGTCAGTATAATGATATTATTGCTTTTAAGGATCGCCACGTACTTGTGAGTGCCCTGGAAGGGAAAGCTACTTTTCTTATTACCCTGGACCGAAAGCATTTTCAAACAGAAGCCATAAGGAAAGCAAACCTTTTGATAACTATCATGACCCCTAAAGAATTCTTGGAGTTTGTAAAGAAATATACTGAATTATAAAAACTTTCCAAGAATTCAATTTTATTCTCCATATCAAAATTGCCCTGAGTGATATAACTGATTTATTTTCAAGATGAAGATGATTGAAAAGCGATTTAATCTATCTACAAGAGAATATTGATAACAAAAAACATCTAAAAAAATTGCAAGCAACTGTATATTTAGCAGTAAATTTAAAATACATATTCAGTTCTATCCTATACAATAATATTCTTTCTCGGATTTTCATCATAACTACTGGCAAACTCGTCAAAATGCTTTTTCTGTTCATTGGTCAATTTCTCAGGTAAGACAAGTTTGATCTTTGCGTAGAGGTCCCCAAAACCGCTGCTTCTTAATTTCGGCATTCCTTTTCCCTTCAGCCTTAATGTTTTACCACCCTGAGTTTTTGGCGGAACTTTTACTATGACTTTCCCATTAAAAGTCGGAATATCGATCTTTGACCCATAAAAGGCTTCCTTTATGGTAACAGGCACTTCACAATAAAGATCATCTCCCTTTCTGGTAAAAAAATTATCCGGAGTAATATTCACTATCAGGTATAAATCGCCAGCCTTTCCGCTTGTTTGACTATCTCCTCCTTCTCCTGTTACCCTGATCTTGCCGCTATCTTTGATTCCCCTGGGTATTTTTACATTGATATTTCTTATTCTTCCATTCCTTTGCAGCCTGAGCGATCTCTGTGTACCGGAGTATGCTTCCCTTAAATTTATACTGAGGCTGGATTGCATATCCTGGCCTTTTTGTATGATAGTGCCCCGGGTTCCTCTTCCGAACTGCGAACCAAAATCTGAGCCAAAGCCGGAAAACCTATCATCTGCTCCTCTTCCAAAAAACATCTCAAAGAAATCCGAAAAGCCGCTCCCCAGATCTTCAAAATTAAAACCTCTTCCTCCGGAATCATAGGTATAGGTTCTTCCTCCACCGCCGGGCCAACCGGGACCTGCACCTGCATACTGCTTCCAGTTTGCACCCAGTTGATCATACCTGGACCTTTTCTGAGGGTCCTTCAAGACCTCGTATGCTTCCCCAATATCTTTGAATTTCTCTTCGGCTTTGGGATCGTTCAGATTTGCATCAGGATGATACTTCCGGGCCAGTTTCCGGTAAGCTTTTTTTATCTCATCCTGTGATACACTTTTGTTTACACCAAGTACTTTGTAATAATCCTTATATTCAACCATCTATAATCACCTGTAAATCTTTTAAACACACCTGCCCATAACCATCAAAAATAGCTATGGGCAGGTATTAGACACATACTTTCTTTAAAACTACTGATCAACATCGTTATATAGTTTATTTATTTTCATCATCTTTGGCTTCAAATTCAGCGTCAATTACCTCTTCTTCTCCATTACCTTCCTGCTTGCCGCCAGTTTGCTGGCCTTCCGTTGTCCCTGCTCCGGGACCCCCCGGTCCTCCCGGTCCTGTGCCGGTACCCGTTCCAGCCTGTGCATATAGCTTTTGAGACAATTCATTCTGCAGATTCTGCAGTTTCTCTGTCTCTCTTTTTATTTCATCGGCATTCTCTGATTCCATGCTTTTTCTTAAAACTTTGACCTGATCTTCGATTTTTTTCTTCATATCTTCCGGAACCTTACCGCCCACATCCTTCATTAACTTTTCCGTAGAATAAATAAGGGAATCGGCATTATTCTTTACATCCACCGAATCACGTTTTTTCTTATCTTCTTCAGCATGTTCCTTTGCCTCATTGACCATTCTATTTATTTCATCATCCGTCAAATGTGAAGTTGCTGTAATGGTTATTTTCTGTTCCTTACCGGTAGCAGTATCTTTTGCCGTAACGTCTACAATACCGTTGGCATTGATATCGAATGTCACTTCTATCTGAGGGATTCCCCTTGGTGCAGGCGGGATTCCGTCCAGCCTGAACCTTCCGATAGTTTTATTGTCTCTTGCCATATCCCTTTCTCCCTGGAGAACATGGATATCCACACTGGTCTGATTATCGGCAGCGGTGGTAAATATCTCGCTCTTCCTGGTAGGGATAGTAGTATTTTTCTCTATTAATCTGGTCATGACACCGCCCAGAGTCTCAATACCAAGAGAAAGAGGAGTTACGTCCAGAAGAACCACATCTCTTACATCTCCTTTTAATACCCCTGCCTGTATAGCTGCCCCTACTGCTACCACCTCATCGGGATTTACGCTCTTATTGGGTTCTTTACCTGTATAATTCTTTACTAGTTCCTGTATAACCGGCATTCTTGTTGCCCCACCAACAAGTATTACTTCATCTAAATCAGCACTCTTAAGACCAGATTCTTTTAGAGCTTTTTCCAGAGGCCCCTTACACCTATCGGTAAGATCTGCTGTTAACTGCTCGAACTTTGCCCTGGTTATCTTTACTTCAAGATGTTTTGGCCCATTCGCATCAGCTGTAATAAACGGAAGATTTATATTTGTCTCCATTACCGAAGATAATTCCACCTTTGCTTTTTCCGATGCTTCTATCAACCTTTGCAGCGCCTGCCTGTCTTTTCTTAAATCAATTCCATTTTCTTTTTTGAATTCATCAGCGACATAATTCATTATCCTGTCATCGTAGTCATCTCCACCCAGGTGCATATCGCCGTGGCTGGCTTTTACTTCAAATACTCCTTCGCCCACTTCGAGTATCGATACGTCGAATGTTCCTCCACCAAGGTCGAATACTAAAATTTTTTCCTCTTTCTTTTTATCAAGTCCATAAGCCAGTGAAGCAGCTGTTGGCTCATTTATTATCCTTAAAACATTAAGTCCGGCAATTTTCCCGGCATTTATGGTTGCCTGCCTCTGTGCATCGTTAAAATAAGCAGGAACGGTAATAACTGCATCGGTAATGCTGGTCCCCAGATAACTTTCGGCATCTGTCTTTAACTTTTGCAGTATCATGGCCGATATCTCTTCCGGTGTATGATTTTTACCTCCGACTTCTACTTCAGCCAGATCGTTTCTGCCCTTCTTTACCACATAGGACACTATCTTTCTTTCACTTTCTACCTCATCATACTTTCTGCCAATAAATCTTTTAATAGAGTAGATAGTATTTTCAGGATTCAAGGCTGCCTGTCTTTTTGCTAACTGCCCTACAAGCCTTTCTCCCTTTTTTGTTATGCCAACAACCGAAGGTGTGGTTCTGCCTCCTTCACTATTTGTTATAACCGTCGGCTTGCCGCCTTCCATAACCGCTATACATGAATTAGTCGTCCCCAGATCGATTCCTACTGCTTTTGCCATTTTATATTCATCCTTTCTAAATTAATTTTCTTAAAGAAAAAAATAACGCTTATAGCGCTTTGCGCCTATAAGCTTTATTCACTATATCTATTACTATTCTTTAGTAATATGCATTAAGTAATTCTTAAAGCGATCGACTACATCTTCAGGACACTTTCCCAGAATTATATTATCTCGTCTTCTTATCAGGATAATTATCGACCTTAAGTTCATTCCTTCATCGTACATTAATTCTCTTATGTACTCCAGCCACCTGATATCTGCTTTCGAATAATATCTCTTCCTTCCCCTTCTTAAGGGCTGTACCAGATTGAATTTTTCATAATAGTATAATGTCCTGCTGTTTACTCCTAAAAAATCAGCTACAAGCTCTATAGGATAACTTTTATCATATTCATTAAACAATACAATCCACCGCCTTTTTTACTTATAACAATTTTATTAAATAGTAATATTATTGTCAACTATTTAATAAAAGATTTTTAATATTATACAAAATGTTTTTTTACTTATAAGTAAAAATATTTTTACTTATAATTACAATCAATAATCATAGCAAAGGAAACCTATGAAAAATTTACTTACCGGTTTTAATTTAATATAATCATTAACTTACGGACAATATTTATACAAAGGAGTCTTTAATCAAGGAATTAAAAACACTCTTAAAATACCTTAAAAAACATAAATCCCATCTAATGGTAAGTATATTATATATATTTTTTACAAATGCCCTGGCACTCCTTATCCCCTGGATACTTAAGATTGTAATAGACAGCATAGAAAATTTTCCTGAAAGTACCAATCTTTTAAAATACAGCTTGTTTCTTATAGGAATAGCAGCGGTACAGGGAGTGTTCAGATTTTATATGAGAAAAATACTTGTAGGGACATCCAGAGAAATTGAATATAGTATCAGAACGGATTTCTTTTCACACCTTCAAAAACTCGATTCCTCATTTTTTACCAATACAAGAACTGGAAGTATTATGGCACTTATGACGAATGATCTGGAAGCGGTCAGGAATTTTCTCGGACCAGGACTTTTAAACCTTTTTAATACTATTTTTGTTTTTGTAACTACTTTAACCGTTATGTTTCTCATAAATGTAAAATTATCGCTTTATTCACTGATTGCATTCCCCATACTTCCACTGCTGGTAAATAAGCTGGGCAATATGCTCCATCAGAGGTTTAAAAAATCCCAGGAACAATACGCGGTTCTTTCTGCAAAGACACAGGAAAGTATTGCAGGAATAAAAGTCATAAAATCATTTACTCAGGAAGAAAATGAAAAAAGCACATTTTCGGAGTTGAATATGGAATACTTGAAAAGAAATTTATCCCTTGCCAGAGTAAGAGGTGCATTCTGGCCGTCAATGATCTTTGTTGGAGGAATCGGAACACTTGTCGTTCTGCTCGTAGGTGGAAGACAGGTAATAAACGGAACCCTTACCATAGGTCAATTCGTCCAATTTTCTGCCTATATTGGTTCTATTACCTGGCCCCTTATATCTGTTGGATGGGTAATAAACCTGGTCCAGCGCGGTTCTGTTTCTATGGGCAGGATCAATAATATATTCAGAATAAAACCGGAAGTCACCAGTCCTAAAAAACAGCCTCATGTAAAAACCTTAAAGGGCAATATCAGTTTCGATCATATATTTTTCAGATATGAACTTAACAAAAATACGGCAAGATTAATAAAAGCAAACTTTATTGATTTTAAAGATACTTCATTTATAGATGATAAAAATAATTGGATACTAAAAGATATAAGTTTCGATATCGAAGCAGGGATGCAGGTTGGGATAGTGGGATTTACCGGGTCAGGGAAGTCAACCATCGCAAATCTTATCCCTCGCCTTTACGATCCTCAGAAAGGCGAAATCCTGATAGATGGGCTCAATATAAAATCATACTCTCTTGAAGTACTCCGCTTAAACATCGGATATGTTTCTCAGGAACCTTTCCTTTTTTCCAAATCAATCAAAGAAAACATCTTATTCGGAAAAGAAGAATACCTGTCAAATCTTGGCGAGATCGGAACTATGCGTGAAATTATAGAAGTTTCTAAAATATCCCATCTTCATGAAGATGTCATGCAATTTCCCAAAAGATACGAGACTTTGATTGGAGAACGAGGTGTTACCTTATCAGGAGGACAGAAACAGAGACTGGCAATAGCCAGGGCACTGCTTTCGCATCCGGGAATTTTGATCCTTGACGATTCATTTTCAAGCGTAGACACAAATACCGAAGAGTTGATATTTGAGGACCTGAAGAAAAATATTACCGGCATCACTACCATAATCATCTCTCACCGCATTTCTACTATAAAGAATTCTGATTTAATAATAGTAATTGATGATGGAAAAATAAATGCAATTGGAAAACACGTTGAGTTACTGCGAAAAAGCGGAATTTATCAGAGTTTATATCATAAACAACAATTATCGGAGGAACTCGAAGAAGAAGTTTAACAAAACCAGGGAAAATATGACCGAAGGATTTTACGAAAAAGATTTATTAGAAAAACAAATAGACAAAAAGATTGCCTTTAAGCTTTTTGGATATATCAAACCATACCGTTTTTTACTGGGACTTACCATCTTTTTACTTCTACTCACCGCGGGACTGGAAATACTGGGACCGTATCTGGTTAAAATTGCCATCGACCGTTATATCACCCCCGGAAAGTTCGAAGGCCTCGTCTATGTAGTTGTCCTGTATGGACTGGTGATCTTATTCGAATTCATAATCCAGTACTTCCAGGTGTATTTTACCGAATATATGGGCCAGAAAATAATGTACGACATGAGAATGAACATCTTTGCACATATAAATAAAATGCCCATGTCATTCTTTGATAAAAATCCGACCGGCAGGATCATGACAAGGGTGACGACTGATGTCCAGACATTAAATGAGATGCTGTCTTCAGGTACCGTGACCCTCTTCGGAGATGTGTTCATGATAATGGGTATCACGGTCATGATGCTTTCCCTGAACTGGAAATTGTCACTTATCACTTTTTCTGTGCTTATTTTGCTCGCCATTGCCACGTTTATATTCAGGTCAAAGGTCAGAATAGCTTTCAGGATCATCAGGGCAAAAATATCCAACATAAACTCTTTCCTGCACGAGGCAATTTCCGGGATCAACACTGCCAAAATATTCAACAGACAGGAAGAAAACGATAAAGATTTTAAAATCCTGAATAGGCAATATCTGGATATCTATCTTAAGACCATATTTTATTATGCTGTCTTTTTCCCTGTGGTGATTCTTATAAGTACCATGGCAATAGCATTGATAATCTGGTACGGGGGCCAAAAAGTCATACAGAACTATCTTACACTTGGAACTCTTGTGGCTTTTATTCAGTATATAGAAAAATTCTTCCATCCCATAAGTGATCTCAGTGAAAAATTCGGAATCTTCCAGGAAGCCATTGCGGCTTCGGAAAGAATATTCAAGCTTCTGGAGCAGAAGCCATCAATAATCTCCCCTGCCAGTCCCGTAAAAGTCAGGGAGATCAAAGGTAATATTAAGTTTGACAGAGTATGGTTCGCTTATAATAACCGGAATTATGTATTAAAAGATATTTCATTCAAACTTGAAACCGGCAGAAGCATAGCCTTCGTAGGAGCAACCGGTTCCGGCAAGACTTCTATCATCAACTTACTTAACAGGTTTTATGACATTCAGAAAGGAAAGATCTTTCTTGATGACATAGATATAAAGAGATTCGATCTCCAGGATCTGAGGAAACATATAGGAGTAGTGATGCAGGACGTATTTCTTTTCTCCGGAACCATACTGGATAATATCCGGCTTGGAAATAAGGACATCTCATTTGACGAGGTAATAAAAGCTTCAAAATATGTAAATGCCCACAAATTTATAGAAAGACTTCCCGGAAAGTATGACTATGAGGTAAAGGAAAGAGGGCAGACATTATCAGTGGGCCAGCGCCAGTTAATTGCTTTTGCCAGAGCACTGGTGTTCAACCCGGAAATACTTCTTGTACTTGATGAAGCAACATCGAGTATCGATTCCCTGACCAAAATAATGAAGAACAGGACCACTATAATAATTGCCCACCGTCTTTCCACTATAAAAAATGTAGATAAAATAATAGTGCTTTCCCACGGCAGAATAGTTGAAGAAGGTACCCACAAGAAACTGCTTAAACTGAAAGGAATCTACCACAAGCTTTATAGGTTCCAGTATCAGCTTCAATCTTAGATATCAATGGTTGAAAGATTATTTACCTTATATCGTAAAATTTTCTTTTGATTGTGCTACAATAATTTCATATATGACCTCGTATTAATCCGATGACAAAAGAATCGGTATTTTAAAAACAAAAGGAAAAGATATTGCTGGAAAAATATCGGAAAAAAAGGAATTTTTCTTCGACTACCGAACCGGAAGGTAAGGGAAAGGGGAAAATTCCGGTAAAAGCAAA
>Ga0209323_10000103_pt1 | contig 48300 bp, 57 predicted proteins | sample Rifsed19ft2_FD_184014 | JGI IMG/M metagenome (GOLD analysis project Ga0209323, IMG submission 184014) | Soil microbial communities from Rifle, Colorado, USA - sediment 19ft 2 (version 2) | ecosystem: Environmental > Terrestrial > Deep subsurface > Rock core/Sediment | place: Rifle, Colorado...
GATGGGATGGGATGGTCTAGGATGGGATGGGATGGGATGGTCTTGGATGGTCTGGTCTGGGATGGGATGGACCCCATCTCTATTTTAGTTAAATCCTATTTTAGTTGAATCCCTATTTTAGCTTCTATTTTAGTTAATTTATATTTTAGTTTTTGCCCCATATTTTAGTTGGAATTCTATTTTAGTTTAGCCCCTATTTTAGTTAAAATTAACTTTCAAAATATTCCAAATGCATATTCCAAAGGTTAATTAAAACTAATTTTATTTTAGCCCCTTGTCCTGTATAGGAATACTTATTATACCTGTTCAAATCCTATTTTGCAACTAAAATATTTTCAAAATAAATACCAATTTCAATTAAAAATATTCCAAAGGCATATTCCAAAAGTTAATAGGGGGGGTGGTCTATTTTAGAAAAAAATACTTTCATTTATTTTAGAGGGGGATGGGGTTAAAAATGTCTTCAGTTTTATCCCTTATGGGTTAAAGGTGTAGTCAGCTTTATCCCATATGGTCTATTTTCGTTTACTCTTAAAACTAATTTCTCCACGTAACAACTCATCTGGTTTGAGTTTAATCCCAAACCATTTCTTCAAATCAGTATACAACACAGTTCCCAATCGTTTTTCCTCTCCCGCTAGACGTAATACCGAATTAATTCGTTTGGGTTCCTTGGCGTAAATATCCACCCAATAATCTCCATAATAACTACCAGTCGGATGACGACATAACCAAACTTTCATAGTACCTCACATATCCACTCTCTGTTTAAGTAATCTACGCTTACCCCATTTACCAACAGATACCTTGAATAACCAGTAATAATCATACTTGGATGGGCCTTCCACATAACCGAATACTTCCTCTGGGGAATACTTGGCTACTTCATCATATATTTTTTCTCTTATCCATCTCCTACCATCAGCGGTATGCATGGCTCTATAAGTAATTTTATCCTTAGGAGTCTGGATAAAAGCTTCCACTACGGTGGATTTTCTCTTCCACGATGCTCTACCCCCTAACGGGAATCTAGACATGATTTTTATACCCTAGATCTTTTAATATTTGTTCATAAAATCTATTTACTTTGAATGAAAATACTGGTCTAGGACTTTCACAAACTACAGTTGATGCAGGCATAAAATAATCACATCGAGACTCTCTGCATAAATGTATTTTTCCACATCGACATTTCCACTGTCCAACTCGATCCCGTTCTCTAACAATCGAACAAATTTTACATAATCCTTCGCAACTATCTCGCCAAATCTCAGCAGTCTTACACATTGGACAGAAAGCCATATAATTAAATTTCCTTATTTTCGTTTTCTGTGAGACTCTTGATATAATCTTCGGCTTCCGCCTCCGAAGAAAATTTAGCTACAAACTCTCTTTTAGTCTGACCTCTAGGTCTGTAATAATACCGATATACTTCGAATTCTATAACCTTAAAAACCTCTTCGATACGATAAGAATAATTTACCATGAATCCTCTACTTGAAGCGTTGATAAAGCTTTCTTGAATACCAGTGATGGAAGTAAAGTTGAAATCAATTCTCGATTTGATTTATCCTTGAATTGCTCTACCGATTTAATTCCATTAAGAACAAGTTCTCTAGCATAAACCGGACCGATACCATTCAACCTACAAAGATCGGCTTCTTCCCAGGATACTCCATATTTAATTCGATAAAGCAATTTATCAAAATAATACCCAGGATTTCCTTTTAAAATACGAATATAAATTTTAGTAATACAAGAAATAATCCTGTTGGCATCGGTAATATAAGGAATGACCAAGGAATAAAATTTTCTAGTAACCTCCTCATCGCCATTCATTCTCATCCAAAGCACTGTACCAAGAGTAAGAGCTCCTTCTGAAATAGAATGTAATTGTTTAGGTGAAGTACAGGCCATGAATGAATTCGAATAAGGCTTTAAATCTTTAGGCACGTATCCACCAAGCATTGATCTAATATTAGCGATAGCCCAAGCGATAGCCGCAGTATCCTGTAAAAGCTGCCTATCCATGATGATTTTTAAATTATTCTTCCACGATACTACATCAAGTGGATCGAAATAATGATAAGCTGCTAGCTTGCCAAGATAGGTGCAAACATATTGGATATCCTTATCAGTATTATCAAAATCTAACGGTTGAGTAATATCCGGCTTGATCAATCCATAAAAACTAAACTCTTCAAACATGGATTCTGCCGTTGTTGAAGAAAAGAAATCCTGCTTGACAGCTAACGTACGGTTAGACCAGGAAGATATTTCATTGATTGTAGTAACCCTTTTCTCAGCAATCTCGCCAATAAGATGAAAACCAATTTTAGGAACGATAGTTGATTTCACTATCGGAGGACGTGTTAAAAGATCTCTCCACCTAGGTAACTTAGCTTCATCGACAATAAGAGTCGCATCACCTTCCGTATCGTACTTAGGCCTACCAGCTCGACCACACTCTTGAATAATATCTAATGGATCAACCTCATTAAGACCTCTATCCGTACCTAGAATAGCCACTCTTCTAGCTGGCAAATTACAATTATGCGTAAGGATACCGTTAGCAAAAAAATTATGATTTTTATTTATCTGAAGATCGTAATGAATCGTACCGGCCAATTGTCTTTTTATAGATTTTATTTTCATTCAATACTCTTAAAATTTTAGAGATTAAATTAATTCTTGAAATATTATTTTCCAAAAAAATTCTTATAATTTTCCAACCTAGACCGCTAAGGTATAAATCCTTTCTCATATCTCTTATTTTACTTTTTAAATGTAATTTAGAATCAAGTTCAATACCTAACTTATTTTTTAATAAAGCAAAATCTACTGTATAACAACCTAATTTAAACGGTATTTTATAATTATAAATAAACCCATACAGAATTAACAATTCATTGACAATTTTTTCAAATCGACTCATTCCTTTACCGTTACCGAGATAACTTAAAGGCGATACTCTTTTTCCAGTTCGGTATTCGTTTAAAAGTCTTTCTCTAGTTAAACAACTCAATCTATTCTTAGTTTCTTCTGTATGTTTTTTTCTATAAAATGGATTTCCAGAACCGATAAATTTTCCACTAGAATGAATCCTATGTAATTCAAAATCTGGGCTAGCATATACTTTCCTCATTGATAATCGTATACGTTCGATTGTCTCTTTTGTTTGAGGCAATCTATTTTTAGCCGATATACTCAATTTAATTTTAGTCGATTCACACGTTAATTCAGCATCTGGAAAACGTAATTTATATTCTTTTATTTTTATTTTATGCATACCCAAATGCCCAGTACTTATTTGCTTACCTTTCCAACCGCAAATTTTACATTCGACAAAATCTTCCATAAAATAATCATAGACCATAGGCCATTGTAGGTCAACATAATTCTTCTTGCAGCACAACATCATCATCAACCAGTAGATTTTGAGCCATTTTTTCAATTAAACCGTTCGGAGTTCTAACGTAAAAAGGATGTTTCCAATCAACTCTAACTATTCTCCCATCCATCAATTCTAACTCAAATTCATGTGTAGGATCATATACCATCGAAGTCACAACATTATCGCTCTCAATTTTTTTAGTGAGCTCATTAAACGACCAAACATTATCTCCAGGACGAATATCTTGAACTTCTTTTACATCCCCATTCGACAAACTAATTTTTGTTCCGTAAGCAACCGAACCATAAGCTAAAGTTGATGTGGCTACTAAATATTGGATCTTCTTATCCTTGAAATTAGTCTCTATCGTAGCCCTACTATCTTTATCAAGATCGGCATTATGAATAGCCGTTATTTTATCGAAACGATTATCCAACCACTCATAGGCTTTCTTTTGAATGGCCTTGGAATGGGCAAATATTAGCCACTGATCGTCTGGATTGCGGGTGATGATATCAAGTAGCCTATCCAGAATAAGCCGCTCGGATATGGCATGATATTCATAACGTTTGTAATACGACGGCATGACGAATGGCTCATAGGAGATATTTAATTTACATGGTCTGTAAGTTGAGAAAACAACCTCAGTAGGCTTCTTATTGAGATCGGTTAACCATTCGGCCAATTGCCGGTAATTTTCCATTGTAGCAGAGAGAAAAACAATACGAGCTGTAGGATTCCTCCGAGTAAAAAGGATAAGGCTATTCTCCAGATGGTCACCCCTACCAAGAGAACCAATAAAATGAGCCTCATCAATAATAAGCGTACCGATCTCATTAATATACTTAGAACGCTCAATAGAAAAACGTCTACATCTGACTGCAAACATTTCATAGGTGGATACAATTATTTTAGCTTTCTGAAGTAATGCTTCTCTCTCCTCAGTAAGCTTATAATCTCCTGTAAGCACAATCATTGAATAGTTCTGAAAATAATGCCCATTAGACCAGTCCTGGCACTTCTCCTCGGTCAAGGCTTTGAGTGGAGTAAGATAAGCTACACGCTTACCATCGCATAAAGATTTAGCCGCTATTAGCTCCGCTGCGATGGTCTTACCGGAAGATGTCGGGGCCGCTATCGAAACATTACAGTCCTTCTCGATATGAGGAAACACTTCAGATTGTACGGGATTCAGATATTTGAAAGGATAAGAACCGTATTTAAACTCAGTTGTTTTAATCATAAATAGATTTTTTCAATTCTTCTTCCGATAAGCTTTCAAAATTAATTACCCATTCATAGTAATAATCACCATCGATAACATTCAAGAATTTATAAGCACAAAAAGGTACACAAACAATCTTTTCTATTACTTGCTGTGTTGTATCGGTACCACTAATAACCACCGGTTTATCGACAATAATATACTTTAGATTAATCGAATTGACTTCAGTTTCATACCCGTCATACGGTCCATTACGCAAAATCAATTTGCTCATCTTTTACATTCTCAATAATTTCTAATTCCTCATTGAATGGTGTCGAGTTAAGTATTTCCTCATAGGCTTTCTCACCACATGCCCGTTTAAATTCTTCGGCCCATCTTGGATAACGCTTACCCATTTTGATAAGCGGTACAAACTGGCCTGGTTCGATCTTCATGTTAGCTTTGAGAGCTCGCATGATAATTTCTTTACAACGATCTTCTTCCTTTTTTATACCCCTGGAAGCTTCATCGTAGGATAGACGCTTGCTGCGGTAATCTCTATATTGCCTAATTATTTCTTGAGCTAATTGATGAAATTCTTTCTTCGCCATAACGTATCTCCAATAAAAATCTAAGTTTATTTATGATGTAATCAACGACATGCTGGGAACATTGTTCGAGATATTTTATATCTTGCCTTTCCTCAGCTAGTTGCCAGTAAGTATCAATAATTTCACAAAGATGATCCAACCAATCGTTATAAAGATTCTCAAAAAACCATGGAGGAAGATTATCTAGAACTCTCCATACACGACTAGTAAGAGTTCTTTCCCACGAATCAAGAATCTCTTTAGGGATAACAGAATCTATTTTTCTAGGTCGAAGAATAAGCACTGACCTGGACAACTTAAAAATAGTCATCAATGCTTTAATCGCGTCCTTCATAGAACATCGCTTATACAGCATGTAAAATCGGATTACTCCACCGCCTTCACCACATTGATAGCATTTAAATCTATTATCGGTAAAATAAAGTTTGAGCGATGGAGTTCTATCTGAATGTCCAGGACAAGATATGAACCCAGCATGATTAGGCTTGAACCCTAAATGATTTACCAATTGCTCTAACTTGATTTTAGATTCAATTAAACTCATGATGGGTAAAACATCCTTTCAGATAATTTAATGATAATATCTTTTAGCCGATTATTTTCAGTTTCTAAAAGATCGTACCTTGCCTGCCAATTTTCACAGTTATTTTTTAGCTGTTTATTCTCATCTTGTAATTTAGTCATGTCACTGATGGTATATGCGGGTTCATTGAAATGCGATGAGATTATCGGAGTAGTTGTACCGATAAAATTAGACAAAGGAACTCCAGTAATCCCCAACTTCTTTTTCCGCTTAATTTCCTTACGACATCGGTAGTACCAAGCCGAAGAAATCTTCGCTTTAACACAACATTCTCCGGTAGTCAATGTCGGATATTCAGCTTTAATTTTTTCTACTTTTGCAACAACTTTTTCAGCGTTAGTCATGTTTCTCCTATTAACCTTTGGAATATTCCAATGGAATATTTTAACTCAAAGCATCAAAATCTTCTTCAGATACTACATCATCATCAAACACAACCTCCTCTCTTACTGGGTTAGATGAGAACAACCCTATTGAAGGATTGACGGCAATAAAATGTTGAGAACCCTCGATAGACGAATTCCTGGATTTAGCTAAGCCTATTTTAACTTCCTTGGTTTTACGCATTTTATCGGTGTATAACGACCAACACACCACATTTGCTGCTTGCTCTGATCCAGATGACCCAGATAAAGCCCATAAGTCGTAATGCCCTTTCTCTTCAGCCTTTTTACGGCCATCTCGACTTGTTTGGTATCCAGAAACAATCCAGACTCCCTTACCGGATTTAGACTCCATGGCAAGATTTTTACAAGCTTCGAGCAATTCCGAGACTTCGACATGATATTCCTTTCTATGCCTCTCAGCTTTTATTTTTTGGATATAGTCCAAAATAAGTATTTCAGTATCTATTTCCCTAATCGACAAGTCCAATTGTCGTGCTACCTCATTGATAGTAGCTCTCCTGTTAGGTATCCAAAGCCTAAGCTTTCCGTAAGCAGGATTCATTTCTAAATCATTTTTAATATTCGCGAACAATTCTTTTTTATCTTCTGGAATACCTCGATAGGCAACATCATCGAAAAGAATTTCAATACCCATATAAAGAGCGTGCTTGACAAATAATCTCCGCTGTACTTCATCCTTATCCATCTCGCATGAAGCAAAAAGAACATTGCGTTTATCCAGGAGAGACGCATGAAGAATAGCAATCAAAGCAGTCGATTTGAATTCTCCTGTATAAGCTGCCCATAGCCAAAGTTCACCGGCTCTACCACCTCCTGTAAGCGTATCTATCTTGGTTATTCCCGTTCTGAATCGAGTCGATTGCTTATCAGGTTCAAATTTAGAAAGATCCCGTAAATTGAAAGTAGATTCAGTTGAAATAGCTAAACGAGAAGTACCGGAAGAAATAGACTTTAAGAGTTCTTCTGCTGAATCAATCTGATTTCTTGAAAGTGCCTCGCCGACATACTCAAGTTGCTTATAGAGATATTCTCTTCTAGATTCATAAGAAATCGAAGTAAGGGCATAATCAAAATCAGTTTCAAGGACAGTTCCAGTATTAGCCAAATCACCGAATATCCGATAAATAATCTCTCTAGCCGCATCTTTTAAAGGGATATTATCGAGCCTTGCCTTGAGTTGGGTAAGAGTTATCGCCCCTTTAACGCCATTAAGACCACAAATAAAATTAAACAGATAACGATACCCATGAGAAATAAAATGCTCAGGAAGAAGAATAGTTTTAGCCTTATCCCTGGAAGACTTGTCATCAAGCATTCTTCTAATGATAATTACTTCACTATTCATAGATGTATTACCTTGAAAGGAACATTCAATTTCAAATCGTTTTGAGCTGTAAGGATCGTTACCTTATCGGATCTATCGTGCAGCAATTCATTAAGCAACGGAACATTCCATTTATGGCCTTTAACAAAATCTAAAGTCATCCATAAACAATCGACTGTACAGGCAATATTCTTTAATTGATCATCCTCGAAATGGGCTTGAATAAAATCTGAAAGACGGATAGCAAAAATAGATTCATCACGTTTAAAAAATACCTTCAAAATTGAAATGGCAATTTTCCATCTTTTTAGTCCTGTATCTCCTGAAATTAATAAAACCGTTCCATCCCGTAACTTCGACACTAATCCAGTAACTATGTACTTCGATTTCCATAACACTTCAGGTATCCTACATTCTCTCATTAATTCCTTAAAACGAAGTATCTTTATGCACCCACAAGCTATCCACTTCCCTTTCATCAACACATGCTTTCTGCCATGGCAATAAGGGCACATTTGAATCGTATCTCCTCTCTATTCCAGTGCAGAATATCTCAAGCATTTCCTTGAATCCTACTTCTTTTTTATTTGCCCAACTACCATTACATACGCCAACCGAAACGGTAATCGGCACTCTGAACATCGGTTTATTATCGAGGACGAATCCCTCCATACGTTGAATGATCGGGGTAATGATATCCCCATCGCATTTATGCCAATTAATAACTAATTCATCGTGAACTGGAAAAAGTAACTTAGACTGTTTATCAACAAGAAATTTATGTGCTCTGTTTATCGCTATCTTAAGAATATCCGCTGCTGTCGATTGAATCAGCGAATTTGTAGCGATATAAGCTAACGACTTCGGTATAGTTCTCCATCTACCAAAAGGATTGCGAATACCTCCATGTTGAATACAATACCCAGTTACCTTTGAAATAAACTCAGGAACATTAGGAAATTTAATTTCATACTCGGCAATAATCTTTTTGACTTTAGCTAAAGAAATCTTTAATTTAGCCGAAAGAGAAGCAGCCGATGCGCCGTATAATTTGGCAAAATTAAAAGTTTTTCCGACGGAACGTTTGACCCCAAGTAAATCCGCAATATACTGATGAAAATCCCCTCCCTCATTAAATAACTTAACGAGTGCCGGTTCATTAGAAAAATGAGCTAACAATCTGTATTCGATGCCCCCGTAATCTATTGAAACAAGTTGGCAATCATCGCCTAGTGGAATAATAGCTTTACGAATAGTGTAGGAATCTTTTTCATCATCCTTATCCACTCGCTTGAGTGTATTAAAAATACCCATTGACATACGCCCTGTACGAGCTGCTTCAGCCTTTATTGATGGATGAGTAAATTCTCCGGCAGCAAGTAGCGGTTTAACATAGGTTCCAAGGATCTTAACTCTGTCCCTGTACTCAAGGATATCTTTAACAATCGGGAAGGAATCTTGAGCGTGCTCAAGAGTTGTTCCATCATAAGACGGTGTTTCTTCTCTTGTTCCATCCAGTTTTTTTCTTCGTCTGAATTCAGGTTTAAGACCGATAGATTTGAACAATTCTTTAAGGGCCAAATTCGAATTGACATTAAAAACTTTACCTGCCTTATCGTAAATTTTTTGTTCTAAATTTCTAATTTCTTCTTCAAGTAAAGGAGATACAGATTGAAGATACCCGATATCGAGTCGAATACCATTAGTTTCCATTACCTTGACGGCTTCGATTAATGGTTTCTCGACAAACTTATAGAGGTTAAGTAACGGCTTATTTTTCGGATGATTCAATTCCTTGACATACTTGAGAAATAATCTAAGAGTCCAATACACATCCTTACCACAATACCTTGACACAATATCTATAGGAGCTTTGGCAAAAGCATATTCCTCTACTTCTTTCTGGGTAATACTTACTTTAGCTTTCCTTCCCCATGCTTGTAATTCCTGCCATTCCTCATGTTTGGAATCGAATTCTTTTTCAACCAATTTATCCAATCCAACTGTTATATAATCGGTCCGAAGCAACCTGGCCATTACCTGCACATCATGGAGTGGTTGTAATTTATAACCAGCAGCTTCGATAAAATGTGCATCGAATTTAATATTAGCCCCTACTTTATAAATACTACTATTACTCATTACTTTAGATAATAGTTCTAAAGTTTCTTTATAGTTTAAATTTTCTTGAGATAAATTCTTAGAAGATAATTTTTTTCTATGTAATAACGGTAAGTAATATGTATAGATAGTATTTAATTTATCGTAATACCCTAATCCAATACCTACTATTTTATTATCACCCCACCAAATTAACCCTTCTGTTTCTAAATCAAAACTAACAATAGATTGATTTGAAATAACATTCAATATATCTTTTAAATCATCTACATGATCAATAGTTGTATGAATATGCTTAGTATTCATTTATTTTTAAGTTCTTTATAAACAAAATAAATAAGCGATACAACAACTACTAATATCATGAATATAAATGTTATCCAAAATGGAGATAATACCCACCACCAAGACCAATCTATAACATCGCATAATTTAAGAGTAATAAAAATACAACCTAAAATAGCCGGTAAAGGAAATATTAGGTTCGATGCTTGGCCAACAGACTTATCCGACATTATTTCTCCTATTAACCTTTGGAATATGCCAATGGAATAAATCTATCGGCTTCCTGGTTTGATCCAGTCGGGCCACCGATAGACCAAGTGCTTGAAATGAAATGGAAAGAAGAGGGTGCCCTCTTCCATGGATATTGCTCTCATGGCTTACACCGCAAAATAATGCGGGCACGTGTCTATAACAACATCAATTATTTTTTCTTTCTTGAATATATTTCCTATATTGAATTGATACGATTTCTTGCTATTTCACAATATTTTTCGTCTATCTCAATACCTATGAAGCTTCGATTAAGTTTTTTACAAGCTACAGCAACAGTACCTGAACCAATAAAAGGATCAAGGACGACATCTCCGGGAACGGTCAATTTCTCAATATAATATAGACACCAATCCAAGTCCTGCTCCCACTCATGATTAGCTTTTTTCTGTCCCGCTTTACCTTCAATCTTAATACCATCTCGCAGGAACCCACGACCAGCCGGATAAGATTCTTTAACATACCAAAGGATCGGCTTCCACATAACTTCGATGCCCATAGCCATTCTAGAATGAGATCCTTCGAATTGATTCATGCATATGATCCATCTATATTTAAGTTTTCCATCAAAATATTTAATAATCTGTGGAATAGCAAAATGACCCGCTATTGCAAGAAGCGATGCTCCCCTTCTCATGATCCTTGGGCATTCATTAGCTAAATATTTATATGTATGTAGAAACTCTTTACGATAAGGCGGATCAGTCATTACCAAGTCAATACAATCAGGCGACATTTGTTGCATAATATCTGAACAATTACCATGAATAATAGTGTTAACAAGGTTATTTTCTAGCAACATATTTTTTTCTGTTATAACAATTTAATCAGCTCTTCCGGTTTAAACATATCACCAAGATCAATTTGATCTTGGCCAAATAACTTAGAAAAAAGATTTACTTTGTATTGGATTTTTTCGATAACCTTCTCCTCTATGGTATTCCTGGCCAAAATATTAACTACTAATATCCTTCGACCCTCGCCTCCTAAATAAGGACGTACTCGACCAATACGTTGCTTCAACCGTTCCGCATTATAAGGTAGATCTAGATTGACTACTATATTTGCAGCCTGTAAATTCAGACCGGTCTCTCCAGCAGCCGTACATAAAAGAACCCTTACGTTAGAAGTTTCAGAAAATTCCCCTTTTATTCGTTCACGATCTTTATTCGTCACTTCACTAGAAATAATTCTTGTTTTAACACCTAACTTATAAAGATAATTAAATACGGCTTCTAAATACATTTTCGATTCGCTAAATACAACTATCTTCTCATCTGGAACTTCATTGAGCACAAAACTCTTTAACTCGATAAATTTCACAGTGTTATCGATTGGATTAGAAGAATCGAATAAACATACTATTTTAGTCCGAACTATCTTGGCCAAACCATCTAACTCTCGGCTATTTCTTATACTGTTATAAGCACATCGTTGCTCTTTAGATAATTCAACCCACCTATTAGTCGTAACTAATTGAGGTGTTTTCCAACCCATTTGTTTTGGAATACGACGTAATGAAAAACTTGCCATACGTCTTTTCAGATCATTAATATTCTTATACCCAGTAATCTGTAAAATAGGCCTGGTCATACCAGCAAATTTACCCCGCTTGATGATTGGATATTGCGCCATGGATGTAACACAATAACGATCTTTAAAATTTCTCCATGAAACAAAAATAGCCGGATCAATAAGATCAACAGGACCGAATAACTCAGTATAATTATTGCCGATTGGCGAAGCATTCAATCCAAAACGATATAGAGTATCTCGAAATATTTGTTTGAGTGTTCTCCAAGTTTTAGTTTTCCAATTCTTGATCTTCCATTGTTCATCGGTAACAACACAATCAAGAGCTGGGGAAAACTCAAACGGAAAGGTTCTAACTAGAGACTCATAACCGATAATATTTATAGCTTGAAGATTGCTCAACGCTTGAATTCTTTCAGCTCTAGATCCTTCAATAATCTGAATCGGGTATAAGCTATGATATTCTTCTTTAAGAAATTTTCTGATTTCAAGCTTCCACTGATAAATCGTTGAAGCAGTCGTCACAATCAAAACATTTTTAATCTTTTGCTTGGCAAATAAAATCATCAGTGCGCCGAGAGTCGAAGCTGATTTTCCGAGCCCACATAAATCTAGGATAATAAATCTGCCAGCATAAGCCATTACCGAAGCGGCATGCTTCTGACTTTCCCATAATGGGATTGCAAACATCTTATCGAACACATCAGTAGAATAAACAGCCCCCTCCTGAAGAATTCGAGTTGTGGAAAGGAATTTCTTCTCGAAGGGGGCTAACTCAGGAATAGAAATAGAAATATTCAAAGATTTTCTAATATCATCGAGCCAATAAAAAGAGCTGTAATACCAATCTGATTTCTTCGATTTTTTAAGAAACGATAATCCAGGATCTTGAGTGAGACCTTTAATAAATACCATCTTATCTTTATTTATCCTGGCTTCGATCATACAAAAAGCAGTTGCTTATTCCAGATTTTAAATAATTTAGAAATCAGAATTTCACGCTTCTTGGAATTCTCATCCAAGAATTGGATAAAATCCTCAGTATTACCGGCAAGCAATTCTTTTGAATTTGCATCGATGTACTTACCTGCCTCAGTCTTTTTAACCACCTGAAGATTCTCAAGACAACGGATCAAATGATCCAATCTACGGATACCTAATTTATCTATGGCAAACTCAATCGTACCGCTCATAAGCGGTCCAGTCTTTTGCTTCTTGAGTGTCATCCGATGAACCGAGGAACCATCTTCTTCTTTAGAAACCAATCTCATTTCAAGTCTCACCGAAGCATAAAACTTGAGTGCCTTACCACCTGGGGTAAAGGTCTTATTGTACATGGAATCATAACCAATATTCTGCCGGAGTTGGTTAAGAAATAATGCCGTACATTTCTTTTTCTTTAAAAGCCCTGTAAGCTTACGGAACATTTTACCCATTTGTCTAGCTTGAAGAGCAACAGTCGAATCCCCCATGTCGCCTTTCAACTCAGCTTCAGGGACCATCGCTGCTACTGAATCGACAATAAGTAATCCTACTTTACCGGTCTTGATCAAGGATAAAGCAGCATCAATACCTAGTTCTAAAGAAAACGGTTGATCAAATAAAATGTCATCCAAATTTAGCCCAATAGACCGTGCATAGGCTAGATCAACAGAGTGCTCAAAGTCCAGGTAAACAACCCTACTACCAAGCTGCTGGAAGGCCTTGGCGACCTCAATGGCAAAGGTTGTCTTGCCTGCTTGGATATCCCCGTAGACCTCAACGATACGCCCCTCTGGTACACCACCACCCATCAAGTAATCAACACCAACAATACCAGTCTTGATACGCTCTATATCGACTTTACCGATACAGAACATCCCCTTCTTCTTCAGATAATTCAGCACTTGTTGATACGATTGCTTTTCCATCTCTTTCCCTGATTTTTCTTACCAATTTAGAATACGTATCCCTAGTAGATAAAGCAAAAATACCTTTTCGATTATGATATCTGAAACAAATGAGTGTACTAGATTTTCCTTCTACAGCCGCTAGCGCTACAGATCTAAAAAACAACTTGACGGTAGGACAATTACGCTTGATAAGCGAGATATTAAAAAGTTTTTTATACTTGAAAAGATCATTAAAAAGAGCGGTCAACTCATAAACATAAAGAAAATATCTATTCTCGAAACAAAAGTTACAAATACCAAATGCATTGATCGCATCATAATATTTTATCTTTTTTAAGAAAGGCAAGTACTTCTTATCACGCTTACACTCTACAAAGAGTTCCTTGAACCAGGAGATATTCATCACATCAGCAGCAGTATCATGCTTCGAATTCCTCCCAGAAAGGGGTACTCGTTGCCCACCGAATAATTTAGCGACTTCTCGCTCAAACGATTTCCAAGTCGAACTTGCCATTAACCTTTGGAATATTCCAATGGAATATTACTCGAAATTTTCGAATGGATTAACTTCATTATCGGACTTCTCATCGGCTGCGACAGTATCTTCACTCGATTCTAAGGACTGTTCTTTCTTTGGTCTTCCTTTATTACTCTTTGGTTTTTCTTCAACTTTAACCTTTGGTTTTTCTTCAAAGTCATCGGCGGATAATTCTTCTTTATTCTCAGTAAAATTTTCCGTCTCAAACGAAGTTTCTTCATCTTCTTTTTTAAACCATTTAGCAATGTCTTCGTACGAAGGAAGATATAACTTACGGATAAGTTCTTTATTCTCAGCCGAAAGTTCCTTGGCAACTTGATTCATATTCACCTTGATCGCGGTATCGTACTTTTGAATACGAAGCTTCTGAAATTTTTCTGCGGTAGCGGAATCTTTATCATCTCCAACAAGAATCTTGACACTCAGATTAATCTTCATCAAATTACCGCCGCACAACTCATTCTCTTCAAGAAGCTGAATCTTCTTATCATCCCCGAAACGCCAAGCCAAAAGCTTACCGATAAACTTCGGGTTACCTTCAGGGGCTTGTCGATAAAGATGCAAAACAGAAGTCGCAAACATAAGAGAACGCTTATGCTCTTCAAGCTTATGTTGCATCTCACAAACTGGGCATTTATCCCCCTTTTTACGCTCGGTACAAATCATCGACATGAAGCGTTTATTGACGATATAGTTATGCACCCAAATAGGAAAAGACCTATCGGCAATACGAATGATATCCCTATACCCATATTTGGCCCGATACCAATTGGAATACCGAGATGACATTGCCTTGAACTTTTCATCGCTCCACTCATAACCTTGACCACCATAATCATCATCTGACATAATGTTTCTCCTATTAAATTTCCTTGATATCCTTCTGGATATCCAAAAGCTTGATACGCCTGCCAATATCCTCTCGCGTATGTTTCACTACCGAAAGAAGCTTATTGACACAATCAATAAAAATAGTAATCGAATCAACCCGTTGTTTAGCTTCCGATTTAGCTTCCAACTCTACATCGCAGTCATCACCATGCTTATCTCGGATCTTAAATTTCAAATCGCATTCCTTTAAAACTTGTTTAGCTAGAACCAAATGCGATGACATTTTGATATAAACACTAGTAAGACAATTCTCCGCTTTCCTACAACTAATAAGTGCATCGCCGAAAGAATCGAGAGTATCTTCCGGTTGTTTTATCGTCTTTGCTACTTTATCTAAATCGGAATAGAGTTTTGCCCAATTAAAAAGACTGCTTCCACTGTCTGTCAATGGCTGCTGCAAGTTCATCATCTCCAATCAAAGCTAGTTCTTCTTCACAACGCTTGAGAATTCCATTTTTAACTAGACCCTTATTCTTGAGCACGAAAGTAATCTCAGATACTTCTTTGCCAACAAGAACCTTGATTGTATCAATCGGACCTTTAGCATTCTCTGGAATAAGTGCAGAACGATGAATCTTGACAAACTTATTTTTCTTACTTTCCTTTATCTCATCAGAAACATCATCGGCCGTCGGCTTAGCCTTTTTCTTCTTCGCTAGCTTGGTAGCCTTGACAGCTTCACCGACAGTAATCTCTTCATCCTCGATCTCTTCCTTGATTTCCTCAGGCAAGTCTTCTCTGATCTCAAGTTCGGAAAGCATTTTTGAAATGTTCGGTTGCGTTGTCCCAAGAGCAGCAGCAATATCCTTCTGATCCTTATACACTTTCGCTTCGAGCATCTCTTGAACCCATTTAGCCCTGGCAAGCTTATTAGGCGGAGCATAAGCCATGTTATCGGCAAGGACAGCCGTGGAATCCTTGATGTCCTTCAGATCAACAATAATGGCTTTAATCTCTTTCATACCAATTTGTCTAGCAGCCGCTACACGCCGTTTACCTTGAATCACTTTATACTTTGCGTCCCCATCCTCAATTACCCTGATCGGATCGAATTGCCCATGCAACTTAAACGAATTAGCTAGGAATCCAATCTTCGTCATATCCTCTTCTGTTCTATCCGGATAAGCACAAACCAAATCTTTAATCGCTAACTCAACAATTTCCGTAGCAAGTTCAACTGGCATAATTCTCCTATTTAAATTTTTTCTCCAAGAGATTCATCTTATGTTTATACACAGCTTTTTTAGCTGCGACATAATCTAAAGTAAACACTTCACAAACATGTTTAAGAAGTTTTAACGATGGTGGCACCTCCGAACTTTCTAATCGCCAAATTAAATTTTTCGATACACCGATCATCCCAGCAAGTTGTTCGAGAGTAACATTTTTGTCACATCTAAGCTTTTTAAAGGCAATCTGAAAACCAATCCAATCTGAATTCATGAAACGGTTATACCACAGAGAGAACCAATAGTCAACAAAAATTTTAAGAATTATCCAGATTTTTTAGGAAGACGCCGTAAAATCACTGCTTCATCATCTGGGTAAAGATGCTTCAAACCACCTCTAGTACGAAGCAATAAGGTAGGATAAGGATTATTTTTCTTGTATACCGCAACTACCGTGCCCTTAATTGTAGCCTCAACCTCATCATTCGGTTTTAAATCAAGCCATCGTTTAATGATATCATCATTAACCTTTGGAATATTCCGTTGGAATATTTCTTCTTTAGTTGTTACAGCGATTTTATTTATTTGATCTTGAAGAAGCTCATTATTTATATTGGCTACTACAGGTACGGAACATTCGTGCACAAGTTGCTTAGGAACTTCCAATACACCAGAAATAGTACTGTTCGGAAACTCAGCAACTCCACCGGAAGAAATTGCCAAACGATTCATATCTTCCAAAGATAATTCTTTCTTCGGAAGCGGCTCGTCAAAATCATCAAAATCTTCATTTTGATTTTTAGTCTTCATGTTTCTCCTATTAAAGTACCGCTCTTATCGCTTTTTGAAACGGAATACGATTCTGATGAAAAGCTTTAGCTCCAGCGTCTATTACCAACCATTCATAGTAAATATTCCCTGCTGCTGAAAGTTCTCCAACTCCTACACCATATTCTGCTTTACCGTTAGGCCCATCGGTAATAGTTGCCGATTGTTCTATTGTTACAGCGATATTAATCTTGAACCTGAATTTAACCGTAGAGCCAGTTAAATTTACAACTTGACTGGTAACGCTATCGCGAACAATAACCCTAAAAGTTGGACGATCTCCAACAACTAAAAGAGAATCGGCCATTAGTAACTCGCTTGAAAATACCCATTAGTTGGTTTATTCACCGTAACGGTACCACCATCGGCCGTCACATTAGCTGAAAATTGACAGTAACAAAAAATTGGGCACGAAGTAGTTTGCGCAGCGGAAGACTTGAAAACTACAATACCACCGCACTTCAAACCAGTAGTTACCGTCGGGTAAGTAAGTGTGGCCACACCATCAAAAAATTGTTTATTTGCTGTTGCCGATAAGGTAACGACCCTGGAACCAATCAATTTAAAAGTACTGGATGCCCTATCTCCAGCCGGAACATCATTAAGAAAATCGTGCGTATCAGCATTAATTGTCGTGTTATACGAACTCTTTACTAGCACCGCCCTGATAGCCGAAAGAGTATCCCAATCCATTGTTCCATCATTAACCTTTTTGATCGCAATACCGAAAAATTGACTGGCCATATAAACTCCTATCTATAAGCTATAACCAAATAATAATCATCAATCACATGGATTTCTTTTAAAAACGGAGTAATTTCCGTGATATGCCTCTCCGTATAAACTCTCCTATGTTCTTTCTCCAATCCCGGAGGAAGACAATTTTCAGGTACAGTGTAAACCACGCAATCAGTATGTTCAAAGAAATTTTCAAGCATTTCTTTATCATTATCGAGATGCTCTAAAACTTCAGTACAAACAATTATATCCCATTTTGAATCTGTAACAACTGTTGCAACATGCCCAGGCATATTACGTTGATGGACAATTTCAATTGCCGAAGATGAAATATCAATACCATAAACAGATTTTGAAGTTGCCTTGATATACTCCATCAAATCGCCACGACCACAACCAAAATCGAGCACTGATTTATTTACTGTCAAATCCTTGATCTTATCAAACCAAGGATATTTTCTTTCAGCTCGACTACCCCATTGTTCATCCCAATATTCCTTGGTATTGATATTTGGAGCTTCTCCATTAGAAATATCTCTGTAAGTAAGAAGTGCCAAAATTTCAGCCAAATTTAATTCCTTATAATGTCCGCAAATATAATCATAATGCGCCCAAACAGTAAATCCTAAATCCTTGGCCCGTTTACAAAACAAATAATCAGATCCATGGGTAACTATACCGTTCTCATCATATAACCGAATAAACCACGGTCGAACCTTTTCAAGTACCCGTCTAGCAATCATCACACAACCTGTACCACCGGCATCAATCTCTGTTAAACCTTTTCTAGGACGATGCTCTTTCCAACCGTTATTCTCAGGAGAATAATCCATGGCATTCCAATAAATAGGAATTTTGCCAATATGAATCTTTTCAGATACTTTACTTGTCCAAATCGGTGTAGGAAAAATAAGAATATCCTTATCTAATGCAACTAACTCAAGCGGATTTTTTTGTGGCGGATTATCATGATCAATCATCAACAAATAATCTGCTTCCATTTTAAGCGTATCCAGACAAATGATATTCCGAGAATTATCAATAGGACAATCGGTAATAAAATTAAACATCAAATCATATTTTTGTTGATGTTGGGCGAACATCTCCATCAAGGAAATAGTTACGTGCTTCGACAACCAACCTTGATTAGGTACGGCAATATGAATTTTTAATTTTTTATCCATCTAAATATTCCATTGGCATATTCCAAAGGTTAATGAAAAATATTCCATTGGCATATTCCAAAGGTTAATCAAATAACTGTAATTATATCGTCAATAGTTTGATTTATTCCAACTTCAGATTCAATCGAATTATCAATGTAAACAGTATTATCTATGTAAAGTACCAAACCACCAACTGAAGCATCAAGCGCCTTGAACGCAATCTTAGCAATTTGAGCAGTAGCTTTTACTTCGAGTTGGGCTGAAGCCGGAAATACTTTAAATGAAAATAATGCGATTGTTAATTCTGCAACTTCAGAAATAACACTAGCTGAAGCTACATTTGAAATTAATTCTACTGAAGCTAACTGGACTGTACCAGACTCAACTGTATTAGCCGATGTAGCATTTAGGGCAATTAACCTAATAGAAGCTACAAGACAATTTCCAGCATTTCCTATCGACGCCGATGCATCTAAAGCGTTAAATCTGATAGGAGCTATCTGGACAGTACCAGATTCGACTGTGTTAGCCGATGTAGCATCTAACCCAATTAACCTAATAGAAGCTATTTGAACTGTCCCAGATTCAACCGTAAGTGCCGCTGATGCTTGATTTGCTTGAAATCTAACGGAAGCTATAAGGCAATTTCCAGCATTAGCTATTGATGCCGATGCATTCAGGGCACTGAACTTGATGGAAGCTATTTGGACTGTCCCAGATTCGACTACGCTAGAAGCTGAAGCATCTAACCCAATCAGCTTGATGGAAGCTATTTGAACTGTACCAGACTCAACCGTATTAGAAGCTGATGCTTGGTTTGCTTGAAATTTAACCGAAGCTATCTGGACAGTACCGGACTCAACTGTATTGGTTGCTGTAGCATCTAACCCAATCAGCTTGATGGAAGCTATAAGGCAATTTCCAGCATTAGCTATTGATGCCGATGCATTCAGAGCAATAAATTTAATTAAAGCAAGCTGAACTGTACCAGACTCAACTGTATTGGCTGATGTAGCAGCTAACCCAATTAATTTAATAGAAGCTATTTGAGCCGTACCAGATTCGACTGTATTGGCAGATGTAGCATCTAACCCAATCAGCTTGATGGGAGCTATTTGGACTGTCCCAGACTCGACCGTATTGGCTGATGTGGCATTTAGAGCATTAAACCTGATAGAAGCTATCTGAGCTGTTCCAGACTCAACTGTAAGTGAAGCCGATGCTTGATTTGCTTGAAACCTGATAGAAGCTATCTGAGCTGTTCCAGATTCAACCGTATTAGCTGATGTGGCAGCTAATCCAATCAGCTTGATGGAAGCTATTTGAGCAGTACCGGTTACACCACTAACCGCTGAAGCAGTATTTACTTGAAATTTAACCGAAGCTATTTGGACAGTACCAGACTCAACCGTGTTATCGGCTGTAACATTTAAAGCACTAAGCTTAACAAGAGCTATTTGAACTGTCCCAGATTCAGCAGTCAAAGAAGCTGACGATGCTAGCCCGGCAAACTTTACTGTTGCAATTGTGGCTGTACCCGTAACTCCAGTACTAGCTTCTTTAAACGCCGCGCCATGGGTAATATGCGCCTGGGCAGATGAATGAGTAAAGGTTGCATCAACCGATCCAGCAGATGCCAAATTCCTCGACTCTGTTTTACAAATACTAGTCCCAGCACTGCCGCGCATTTTAAAATTGGTACCCTCGGTAATCACCCCAGAACCTGGAGTAGCTTGAGAGGTATTTTGAGTGGCTCCAACAACCAGATCGTTGGCAGCGTTGGTAGTAAACGCTGTAGAATTTACCGCATCAGTCCCGGTTCCGGGAGCTGATTCATATTGCACCGCGCTGGCGTCTAATGGTGCGGTGGTATCCAGGCCCGAGTACTCATCAATTATTATCCGGCGAGCAGTTTCGGTTACCGAAATAGTGGCAGTTACCGTACAAGCGCCGCCAGTGATGTTTTTGGCGTAAAACATCCAGCCTTTTTGACCGTTGACTGAATCGAAAGCGCTATTGACTTCGGTGTAGGTGTTGCTGAGAGTATCCGCAACCGTGACCGTAGTACCTGAAGCCGATTCATGCCCAACATGGACAACAATCAAATTCCCTGCCGTGACATTGGCGACAAAGGTAGCGGCGATGGTTGTCGAGGTTGCAACATCATCAATAGTTGATCTGGTCTGGACAAATTTCCATGCACCGGCCACTGGTGCATCACCAAAAGTTACCCCAATAAATTTTCTCGCCGTCGCTGGAGCAGTGCCCCAATTGATGGTGTACCCGTTAGCATCGAGTGAAACTGGTGAAGCTTGCGCCGCTAGCGTTGATGGATTAGTAGCAACCGTAATGCAATTCGTGACGCTGTTGTATTTGTTGGCGTCAGTATTGATTACATCGTCTTCGCTGGACCAAACCGAAGATCCAGCCAAGGTCGGATTGCCCATTCCGCCGAAACACATGTGCCGTTCGCTACCGAGAGTTAAATCGGCAGTGGTTTGACCAGTGCCAAGAAAAAATACACCAGCCGGTAAATGCCCGGACGGGATAAATTGATTTCCAGTAGCGGTAGGACTGTTGAAGAGAGACACATCATAGCTACCACCCTTTAACACGATAGAATAAAAAAGATAAGCACCGGCAGCGAGATTGGTCCAGTTGAGCCTGAATCCATTCGAAAGAAATTGCACAAAATCTGCATCAGCATCATGAGCATTTCCATTGGCCACCGAAAACACCAGACAGTGCGCCCCACTCTGAACATGCTTTGAGTATGCGGCGGCGGTTCTCGCATCACGTCCACCACCCCAGAAAGAAGCCCTTGCCGAGGAAGATGTGGCGGCACCAAGAGCGACACCGCGAACGCCAGTTAGACTACTTGATAACGCGGTGTTGGCAATTCCAAGAAACATCACACAATCGCCTTGAACTCCGACCGTCGTATAGTCTATGTTTCCAGTCGCCAGGCTGGCCGCATGCTGGGTGATAACCACATCGGTGAGATCAGTTCCACCAAGGCAAATATAATGAATGGTCCAGGCGCTTGCAGGTGCATCAGACCAATTAATTGTGAACTTGCCGGCATTAGCGCCAGTCCCGAACGACACAAAATTTGCTACCGCATCGACTGTCGGAGTGCCGTTAGAAAACATTCGAACGGTTTCCGCCTGAAAACTACATGCAGCATTATTGGTTGCAACATTGTCATCAGATGCCCAAGCTGAACAAATACGCGCCGTAGAGGATTGTGAAAAACTAACGAAGCCAGATTCACCGGCAGCAAAACCAGTCCCGGCCTGCAAAGTAGCATACAAAATCAATAATTTCATATCTACGCCGCTACCAGTGTCAACAACCTGATCCCCAGGTGATGTGGCAGCGGCAAATGTTCCGGTTCGATAGGCTAGAGCCATTACTTCTTCTTAGTTTCAATCCATGTCATGATTTTTCCTTTTTAACTTCTATACCGGCGTCAATCTTAAGCTTTGTAGCGGATTTATTTACATCAGCAATTCCCTGCGATACGAGGTAACCACCAGTAAGGATCTCCAAAGCCTGTATCTGCTCACTATTAAGATCAAAGTAATCCTTGAAGATAACAAGCAAGCTAGCCACAATAAATACCATCAACTTTTTTGAATTTCCAGTTACCAAAGATTTTAAAATATTCATATTACCATCTTTCCAAATTTATCAGCAGCCAATTTTAGACTACCTGTAACAATACCCAGAATAGTTAAAAGCAACAATTGTTTATTGCTAGTCTCTTCTCCAGCAAACTTCCTGACTTCTTCTCGTTCTTTTCTAAGGGCTTCTAGATCGACCTGAATCTCAAGTACTCTTCCTGTATCTCCAGCCTTTTGGGCTTTTGTAAGTAAAATACCGGTCGTATCGATCTGTGCATCGAGAGATTGTAATCGTTTAGCATGCAGACCGACACAACCGGGCATCAAAAGAAAAATGAAAAAAATACCTATAAAAAATTTCATCCGATCTCCTGAAAATTTATCCTAATAATTTAATAAAAATCGAACTTGCTCCGCCGCTTGCAGTTGCTAAGATAAAAATAATAATCCATAAACGCAAGTCGAACTTATGCAATCTATCTCCTTGAATTTCAAACATCTTCTTGAATTCATGAAGACATTCTTCTATTCTGGTTTCGAGTTTGATAAAAGCTTTTTCTTGAGATGCCGATCTTTCTTCAAGAACGGCAACTTGTTTAGCCAACTGCATAATTTCATCCATTTACTTCGTCTCTCCATGCAAAGAGTTTTATGCTCTTCAACCATATCGGTTAAACGTATCGTGCCTAACTCAATACGATTATACACATCTCTTACTTGCTTCAAATTAAACTGTGTCGCATCAAACAGTTGTTTATCCATTTTTCACTTTGGTAAGCTTCTCCTGTAAAGAACGAACTAGTTTAATCATCGGCTCAACCTGATCTATTGTACCACCAAATTGAGCTGAAGATAAACACTTGATCAATAATTCTAATTCTTGAACTGTAATTTCTATTTTAAAATTAACTTCCGTCATATTCCACCGTTATATTTTAAGTCTCAATTTCAACACTTGCCTTCAAATCTCCAGCAGTAGGAGTTAGACCGGCAGTAGTATACTGCAACTTAATTCTATCTCCAGCAACAAAGGTATCCGCATCCTTGGCCTGTGTTGTAGCTTTAAAAACCGTATCAGTAGTATTTAATTGGGCTATCAACCCAGTTGCAGCTCCATTTTTATAAACTTCTACATCGATAGTTCCTGCCGTTACCGTGGAAGTATATCTTGTGCAAACACCGGTAATTGAACCGGCTCTAATCATAACAATCTCATCTATGAACGCAGCAGCACCGGGATCATGATTCATATCAGCAGGACCGACACCACCAGATAAATTATTTATGTACCACGGTTCAAGTATGGTTCTAAATCCTCCGGCAGCTTCAATATCCCCAGAAAAAGACACATTACCAGTAGCACCAATTTTTAAATGATCCCCACCACCATAACCAACAAATACATAATCATTAACTGGATGGAAAGCAAACGATGCTTTAAGCGTTCCAGAAGAATTATGTAAATTTAAACTGGTGTTACTGGTGTTAGTCGTTTGAACTTTAATCGTTGCACCAGCGGCCTGTACTTCCAATGGAGTAGATGGAGTAAATGTTCCACCGATACCAACAAAACCAGAAACAATTAAACTGCCATCGGTTCCTAAAACATTGACCGCCGACCTGTAAATATTCGTGTCTTTATTGAACTCGATTACCCCATTAGGTAAAATGTGTACTATTCCACCAGAACTTCCCCCCAACGTACCGATGGCTGTAATGCCAGCCGGGATCTTGTTGCCGGCAACAAAACACCCTAGAACATTAACCGGATCGACAAAAATAGATCCACCGATCGCCCCAACATTATTTCCTGTAACTGAGACACCAAGAAGTTGAGCAACTGTACCTAATTTTATAAGCGAGTATGCAGCACTACCACCGCCTAAAGTATTTCCACAAATAGAAACACCAGCCCCTTGGCCTATGTCTATACATGGAGTGCTATCAGTTTGCTCGAAGTAATTCCCACTAACCACCAGACCAGTAACAGAGTTGAATAACAGAGCTGTCCCAGGACCAGATTCTAGATCATTACCAGTAATATTCCAATTATCAACATTAACAGTCGTCTTGATTTGATGGCCCGTTGCTAGTGCTCCCCTTAATCGGCAATTTGTGATAGAAACATGGTTATTCGTACCATTAAAAGCCGGATCGACAAGAATGTTATCGAGATTTTCCTGAATTTGGCATTCATCGATTGAAACTGAAACCACCGGATTTGTCGCGGTGCCAATAAAATTAATCCCGCATACCGCCCAGTCGTCTATATGGACCCTATTGAACTGAACATTCGAAACCCCCAATAGTCTGATTGCTCTCGTTCCAATAACCGTCTGTAATCGCAAATCTGAAATGGATGCTTGCCAGTCCTCACCGCCAACTCCTACGAAATCAATGCCAACTCCAGCGGCGGTGCAAAACAAAATAGTTGCACCTTCGCCAGATCCGATCATCCTGATTTTCTTTTTGAAAGCAAGTGTCGTGAAATTATACGTCCCAGGCGGGAAATAGACCAGGCCGCCATTTACCTCCGCTGCATCCAGCGCCGCCTGAATAGCTACCGTATCATTTGTTGATCCATCGCCTTTAGCGCCATAACCTGTAACATCAAATAAACGTAACGATCCTTGGGTCGCTACCAGCCCATTAGCTCCGATGGTAGCCACGACCGATGTTCCTACCTGAAATTGATGTACACCACCACCCTGTGTCTTATAGAGGGCATTCTTGGTGGTAACCGGAGCAACCGTAGTAGCCCCATCCGACTCAATACGTACCGCTCCTCCACTACGCTGAATCTCAGTAAGTATAACGGATTCTCCAGCCATATATTAACCTTCGGAATATTCCATTGTTATATTTCAAGTTGTTGCAATCGTAGCCGTTCTGTACGTTCCATCCGATTTACGTATCCGGATGGTCAGATTGTTTGTAGATTCATTCATCCAAATATTCAGATGCGAGTTGGCTATATCTCCATCGGTTGGCGCAGTAGAACGTTGTTTTATGAATAGCCGCCCAGTACTGGTATCTATAACTAGAGTCGCGGTATTATCTGTTTGCCCACCAAATACCTGCCATAGCCCATCGCTACTGAGCCCAACATACCCAAGACCGCCAACAGTATCTAATAGTATGAATGGCCCTGTCAATGACGATATATGGAACTGAGCCCTGCCAGTAGCATTGGCATTATTAAACCGCGCAATAGTTGAAATACCGGCAACCGAGTGCTCAATATGTAGTGGATTTACTGGCGTAACAATTCCAACCCCTAAATTACCGGTAGTAGTAACAGCAACCCCAACAGCACCTCCCAAAGTACTGGCAGGTTGAATCTTGAAAGCATCGGAATCGGAATCATCTATACCGAGAGACCATGTAGCCCCTGAAGGGATAACAAATTGATGTATTGGATCTCCAGCAACACCAAGATTAGTTATAAGAGTTCCAGTTATAGTATCCCCGACCTTGAGAACTCTTAAATCGACTGTAGCCTTGGTTGCTGCATCGGAAGATCCAGTAGGAGTAGCAAGATTAGTTATTCTGAAAGCACCTACATTCCAATCTGCTGTAAGCGGTATCGTCCCATCCTTACGAAGATGCCCGAGATTAGACACCCCCCAATCACCAATTTCAAAGGTAACCCCAGACGCTCTGCCTTTCAGCTTTGCCGTCACCGTCGTATTTGGCCAAATCATTCCATCTTCGAGAATAGATGTAGGATCGGAACTACCGATAAAATTAGTTTGAAGTGCATCGAACGCATCATTTATTGGCGTCAATGAATCGGAAAGAGTAGTACCAACCACTATGGGGGGACTAAAGACTTGGCTCATAATTAACCTTTGGAATATTCCAATGGAATATTTTCATTTGTAATACTCCTAGAAACCCGAAGCAACATAATCAATCGTCCTGGTTCCAGAAGTCAATAATACATCTGATGAGTTCCTAAATTCAATCACAAAATTAGTTAATGTCTTAGAAGTAATCTTGAAACGCTCTCCATTACCGAGATCCTGGCAAGTTATTGTCAAAGAGTAATTTGGAATTCCTCCAGAATCATTATGAAAGACCGCCGAAGTATTAAATGAAACAGTAGCTGGATTAGCAGTTGCCATATTCAAAGCAACATTCTTCTTCGAATCGAATATTTCAATGGCATCCAAATTCATTTTAAAATCAGTAATCTTACCGGAAAAAGATATGTCCTTCGTACTAAGCAGTAACTTGAATTGCGCGTATCTAAAAGTAAGTTCCTCAAACACAAAATTATTATAAGCAACAGCCGAAAGATCGGCTGTATTACCGTAACGAGCTTGAATAATAGCAAAAAAGTTAAATTGCCCAATTGTACCCTCCCATGTCCTATTTTTCGCCGTATCCGAATCCCATGTAAAAGTAGCATTAGCCCAAGTTAGAGAAGTATCTATTTGTTGGGATTGCATAAACACGGCTACTCTCGAACGGGCTAAAACACCTTGATCAATTACCGCCGTTTCGTAAATACCGTTTTGCTGCCCTGAATCAAGCTTAAGCTCTCCAGTAACAACAGAGACATTAGTTTTGGTTCCCGGCCATCCAAGCGCATCTTCATCCCTCGAAACAAAAGATTCGATGCCAAATCCAGGTTCCACGGATACTGTAACGATAGCTTCCGTTACGGAATAATTACCGGAAGTATCCTTGGCTTTAATTAAAAATTTCTGCGATACCGAAGCAGTTGGATCGGCAAAGAAAAGCGTTGTTTGATAACGAGTCGAAAAAATATTTGTTGCAACAATAACCGCACTCTGCCAGTTCGATCCTGTTCTTATTTCATACCCAAATAAATCCTCATCTGGAACACCATCCCAAGTAAAAGTTAAAACATCCAGATGACGGGTAACTCTGAAAGTAGACACGTTGGCTGGATTAGTTAGCTTGCCGGTAATACTCATAAAAATATTTGCTACACTTGCCGGTAATCGTCTAGCCCCAAAAATTGAAACGGGCGTCACCGCAACATAAACAATCATACCAGGAAAAAACGGTCCAGAAATAAACGCATTACCACCTTTAACTTGAGTTACAGCAGGTATCGCCGACCAGTTTATTACAGTGCTATTATTGACCTTCAGCCCAACCCAAACATCAGAATAGGCAAAAACCGAACTCACTGGAACTTCGAAAAATACATCTATTCCACTAACAATAGTTCCATCAATTTGAGTAACCAAAACTTCATTGGCAGTTAAGTTTGTTACATCCGCTGGAAATTCTTTTGGAGTAAACCCAGGTTTAGAGACAAATGGATCAAGGGTAGTGATCGTATCCAAATACACATTAGGATCGTATTGCAACCCAAAAATCTTTACCGTCAAATCATTCTGCAACTGCATATCCACAACTTTGAATTGCTTAACAATATTCGCCGTTTCACCGATTGAATAAGGTGTGTATTTATCAAAAGCAGAAGACGCTGTGGTAGACAAGGTTATCTCGCCATACGTCCCAGGGGAATTCACCGTAAAAAATTCCTCAAACGTTCCATCCTTACGGAACAACCTGATTTTATATGTCTTACCAGAATCTAGTGTAACTACATGATCTAAGATAATAATTGTTGTAGTTGAGCTAGAAACTAATCCAGTCGAATGCCCCCAAAAAACCGATTCAGAAGCATACTCAACAACATCATTCGGTTCGCACCTGATCGCTCCAACATCAGCTTCCCAAGTAGCATAACGAACCAAAAGTTTATTAAAATTAACTTTATAGGTGCCTAAACGTAAAGCCTGTCCACGTCTTGTAACCCCAATAAGTTCCGTGGATTCTTTTACGTATTTCCCTGTTTCTGTAACACTTTCATCGAGAGCTACAGCAATATCTTCAATATAATTATCTGCTTCATTAAGATAGGTGCTCTCTACATAATTAATTTTTCTTGCAGGATCAGCATACCCACAAACAAAATTCTTGGAATTACCAGCATTAAAAAGCATTATCGGAGATCCAGCTTGATCCGGTTTAACCCGGTATTTTCCTCCCGCCCTGAAAATAGAAATAGGTACCGTTTGGGCAACAGCAAACGCCCATTCATAAGCTTCCTTAACATTGTCGATAACCCCATTCCAAGTTGCCCGTACATGAGTCCCACCAGCACCATTAGAAACTGAAGTGTCACAATAATCTTCCGTGTCGATAAAAGACTGAATGAAAAGATCATTAACCGAAATAATATCTCCTAAACCAGAACGAGCATTAGAAAGTAAATAAAAAATAACCCATGCCGGATTATTGGTATATTTAAGTGCATAGACAAAATCATCCGAAGAAGCGGCATAAGCCCCATTACCCGTAGTACCAACTAATTCAAATGTAGTCGAAGTCACATTGGCAATAACCCAAGTTCCATTTGCCGCTGTATTTCCAAGAACACCTAAAACAGTAGCGCTATCACCATTAATAAACCCATGTGCTTTTGAAGTGGTAATTACAATAGGTGCGGCATTCGTAGCATTAGTAATATCGCGATAAACTCTAAGCCTTTGCGACTCGGTAATAACATTTACCTCGGGAGGACCGCCATGTATCTGTTCCGTCGGTATAAATGACAAAGCCAATAAAGCTTTATTTGGATAAGCAAATCCACGATTAATATTTTCAGTAATTTCAGTAAGCTTGATTTTAGCTATCGGGCCATAAAGTTCATTCCCAATCAAAGAAAGCAACACAAGATAATACAATTCCACAATTTGAGGATTTGTTGCATTATAGGCACCCAAAATAGATGCTGTTGCAGTAAAAAAAGAAGTCTTAACTTCATCTGGAGTTGGAATAGGTTTTAGATCATCATCTTCTGCCACTACTAGCCCATATAATTTTTGTTTAATTAAATAATTAACAACATAAGAATCTGCCTCAGCTAAGGTGAGCGGCGCATATTGCCTTTCTACACGAACACGAACATCAATTTTCCGTGAATTTAAATTTTCGATTCTATGTGGAACTAATTTCTCTACTCTTATAGGCCCATAAGCAAGATGAATAGTTTCTGTATTCGCCCAAGTTGTTGTTCCAGAAACACGCCAGTCTATCGTCAAATATAATCCAGCACCAACTGGATGTGTATGATTAAAAAGATTATATAAATACTCAATCGAAAATACTAAATCAATCGAATCAACTTCAAATGTTCCATTATAAATTACTTCGCTGGACGGAAGCGTATTAAGATTGATTGTCGCCATTTTGAATTGAAAACGATAACCAAAATTAATATGCGAAAAACCTGAAAAATCATAATCCATCAAAAGACTTGAAGTAGGAGTTATCAAAAGAGCGGTTTCATTGAAATTTGGAATAATTGATTGATGCTTCCTACCAAAACGAATAGATACTTTGATTCCCTGTAACAAACTAGCTTGATTATTATTAATAAATAATTGGTCGCTAAAACTAGAAATATCTAATTCATCAGGATCGGTATAGCCGTCATTATAAATACCGGCTATCGAGTTCCATCCTTCTTCCCCCCCTTCCCCCAAACCAATCAACATGAAAAGCTTATCATCTTGAGTCTGGTCAGGAAGAATTTTTCTCTCAACTCTATTTTGAAGAAGGTGCCCACTAATTTTTATTTTACCAAAAACAAGATTTATCGGTGTCCCATTTTTTGTGGTCATCTGCGGAGTATCAAAACCATACTGCGAAGATTCCAAACGATCTGGACGAATCTTTTTCGGTTTACCGACAATCGCACTGATAGCTAATTGAAGAACTAAACCAACAGCAATTGAAATTAGAATTGGAGTGACCACCGGATCTTTTGGTACAACCCGGAAAGAAATTTTATCCCCATCCTTGAGATAAATCTCTTTCAACTGCTTATCATCTAATTCAATCCCATTCCTGACAACCTGCACCACAACATCCGATTCTCGAATATGCTCTGGAATCAAATCATAAATTGTCTTGGATTCCAACCCACTATAAGGAATAAGAATAGTTTCTTCACTTTTTAATGGATTGTATTTCTCGATAAGCGTTATCACGCTACCAATTCTACATCACGGCAACGATAGACACCAGCAACAATATTTTTTATGGCATAATAATAAAGTAAATGCGTTCCGACAATCTGATCGACATTCAAAATAAATTTATTATCCAAATAAATTGCCGCATGATTTGGAACTTTCGATTCACGGACGCAAACTAAAAGCACATCCCCACATTGTGGAGATTCCACCTGAAAAAAATTAGTCGTTGCATATTGCGTCATGTAATCGTGACTACTCCACCAATCAGGATCGTAATGAACTGGATCGGCTATTTTCAACCCAATAAGATCAAAAAATGTAATCACCAAACCAAAACAATCTAATCCTTTCAAATCCCGCCCATAATACTTGTATGGCACGCCAATAAGTGACTTAGCAATAGAATTCAAATAAACTGCAGTTATCTTCATATATTCCAATGGCATATTCCAAAAGTTAAAACTTATACCAATCAAAAAGAAAACGGTCCGTGGAGGATGCCAACGGCAGCTCCAAGACGATTAATATTATCATGAAGAACACAATCGCCTGGTGTTCTAAGGCAAGTTAATTTTCCACCAGAAAGCAATCTCCAATAATCGAATCTAGCTTGCAAAGCAGTAGAACGGGCAGCAGAATATGTTTCTGCCGTTAACCCAGCCCTTAACTGCACTCCATTCAAATCATTTCTAGTAACCGAAGCAATGGCAGCGCCGTAAACAACATTTTCATTAGCTCTAACAAATAATTCAAACAAACCGGCAGTCTTTTTAATTTTAAAAATAGATTCAGTCCTGGCCACATCATAAATCGATGCATACGAATTATCATCCATCGAAAGCAATTGAACCCTGTCAACTCCGGAAAAACGTCTTCTACCAGCTAACACCCAATCTTGAGTAGTATCCGAATCGGTACAAAAAAGCATTGCCAAGGTTTCATTGTCCTCATCCCCAGATGAATTAAACTTAACTTCCACTTCAAAATTAGTAAAATCTGCTGAAGGAAAAAGACGATAAAGAAAAGGACCGGTACGCGTTGAAACATTCCATTGTGTATTGACCGTAGCCTCGACTTTTATTAATAACTCATCTAAATAATCGTTATCAATACTCATCAAGCTGGCATTGGAAGCATTCATAATCTTCCAACCATGAATAACGTCTTTCCCATTAGCCTTGGAAGTATTAATTCTTACCTTCGATATCCCTTTAAACTCATCCCTACCATAATCGCAAAATCCAATCGACTTATACACCCATTCACAGCGCGAATCCTGCCATCGATTTTTAGGTAATTTAACCTCAAAAAGATTCGCCTGCCCAACTTCAAAATTTACCGAGGCCGAAGTATCGTTAATCTCAGCTGAAATAATCTGATAGACTTCATCAAAAGCATAAATTACCGTCGCATCCTGCTTCAAAAATACCCAAGTTATCTTCAGAGAATTACCAAGAATCTTTCCAGATTCAAGATACAGCGCTATAGCTTTATCTATATTCGCCACGGTAATAACAAAAGAAATTTGTTCTGGTTTGGAAGTTTGAGGAATCGCATCATGGACGATAGGAAACGGTCGATAATTTTTAGTGGCATAGGTTATTTGTTTTGGATAATCAGTAAGATATTCGTTAGAAGCATCACCGAACGCTGTATTAGCATTAATTTGAACTTCATAGAGATGCGCCCATGTACCTTTCTGATTCATCTCAAACACAGCATCTTTTATGTCAGACGATAAAGTTCTCATAAAACCTCTTCAAACTTCAATTCACCGGAATAAACACCAGCATGATTTTTACTCAACGGTATCGCGTCATCCATCAAATGCACCAGCGCTGTTACCGAAGCTGTATTAGTCAATGGCGCAAACGCACCAAGAGCCGTATAACCAGATGTCGGTTCAGTAAATGTTACCCCTGAAACCGTACTTGTCCCCTCAAGATGCCCTATACCAGGAAAATCTTGTCCAACATACAAATTAACCGAAGTTACATAGGCGGGAAATCTAGGAACAGTAATTGAAAATAAATTATTTACTGAAATTGCAATCGAACGCTCGACCGATTGTCTTGTTTCACCGGCCGAAGTAAGCCAAGATATTCCATAATAATACGTCCTGGAACCAAGTGCTCCACCAGCTACTTGAACTGCCGAACCAGGATAATCCGGTGTAGCGATGGGATCTGGAAGAAGATAATTAAATGAACCGGCCGCACCTACTTGATTAATAAAAAAAGACTCAATATATTCCTTTTCAACTTGATTAAGAGATTGCCAGCGAAGAACGAATATACGTTTAGCAAAAGGCCATCTAGCTCTAGTTTGAACATACCCCAAATCGAATGGTGTTTGGAGCGTATTCCAATTAAGCACATAATCGAAAGCATACTCAGGAATAAGCGTAAATATTTCAGCCATATCAACTCAAATTAAAAGCTTGTCGAACTTCAGTATCCTCGCCTTTAGCCGCAGAAATCATAATTTTCTTTATAGTATCTTTTTCTTTTTTAAACCAAGATTGTACCGATTGCGAATCAATGGCTTGAATATTAAAAGTCACATTAACCGCTTTACCGCCACCAGATAATTGCACTGGTATTTTACCACCACGAAGCGGTATTATTGCTTCCGGACCTGCTTCACCTAAAATTCTTTGTTGACGACCAAAAAATACCCCGCCATGTTGAGAAATAGGCGGGTCATGAACTACAGGAGATGTAGGTGTAGATGGTGTAAACCAACCACCTATAGCTTTACCTAAAGCACTTGAAGCAATCGTTGTTAATAATCCAGTAACAAGTTTTTGTGCTGCAAATTTAGCCAAAGCGCTCTGAATATCACCTAGAAAACTTACTACCACATCTTTAAGATCCTTAAGCTTGCCCTGCATTATTTTAAGAAAAGTATCGCCTAGATTATTTTCAAACGCATCTAACAATCCTTTGGCTAAGGTTGCCCCCATCTCCCTTCCCTTACGCTTCGCAAAACTATCAAAAACTTTTTCTAATTCATCGGCATTTACAATAGCCGCAGCAATACCGTTATCTTTTCCAGAAAAAATAGCTTTGATCTTCTTGGCAACATTAATAAGGGCAATCGTTAAATTTTTCGTTAACTTTTCCTCAAAAGAACCACCAAACAAATCTTCAATCCCAAAACTTAACGCGTTAATAAAAGAAAGAAAAGAAATTTTAACCGATTCAGCATTACGTTCAGCATTCCTACTCATCTCATTAAAATCCATTTCAGCTAAATGAATCGCCCTCCGAATATTCTCAAGTGCCGATTTAACCGCTTCTTCACTACTATCCTGCATCTGCGCAAATGTTGCCGATGCTTTGTTACGAACCTTATCCATGATTTCACCGAAAGAACGGTCAAACTTGGTAGGTTGCATCTGATTCCAAAATTCTTTGATACCCGAAGCAATAGCTTCAAAAGAATTGTTAAAACTTTCAGCTTTAGGTATTGCTTTAACAACTAGCGCAATACCCTCAAGAACATTTAAAACAAGCGATTGAATCAATATTCTAAACCCTTTAATCGATAAATTCATACTTGCAAAAGTAGCCGCAAAAGCTGTCCCTATAATCCTGGCTGCATCGACACCGGCAATCCCTGCACTAACAATACCTCTAGACATATCCTCTATAAGTTTTTTATTATCAAGTAAACCATTCGCTAATTGAAGTAAAAATTCTTCGAATGCAGAAACTACTTGCTGAATAACCGGTAAAAGTTCTTGTGATAAAGATATCCTGAACGCCTGCCAACGTTCGTTAAATCCTAAAAACGCACGTTGCGCTTGCGCACTACCATCCATCATCGCCTTGAAAAAATTAAGAATCGGACGTACCGCAAAAACCGTAATAAGTAAGAAAAAAGTAGTTCTTAACCGCGCTATAGCCCTGACGACTCTACCAATATTATTAACAAACTGATTTAGCGGTCTATCAACTTCACCAAATGATTCCCTGAACTTGAATACCGAAGCCGATGTATCTCTGATAGCTTTCCCACCAAATTGCACTTGTTTAAGCCAATTAAAAATACCTTGAGAAGCACGATTAGCTTTGATATCAGAAGCAACAATAGCCGATTGAAATGTTCTAAATGAATTAGTAATTTTGGCAAGAGCTCCAGATACCAAATCTCTAAGAACAGCTTGTATTTCAAATTTTTCAGCCATTTTTACTCTCTTTTTTGTTAGCCATCTTTGCCTTCCTCTTGCTCCAAGATCACTTGCTCAATAATGGCTATAGCCGCCAAAAAAGTAGCACTCTGGTCAAGAATACCCCCTTGAACAGGCAATGCATTGAACTTCTTGCACAAGGAATACATCATGAGAATCTCTCTAGTGTCATCGGTAACAAATTTACCAGGGCATTCATAAAGCTTGATATCCCCATATTCCAAAATAGGCACGGGTAAAGGTTCATCACAGCCTTTTAATCTTCTTTGTTCTTTTGACCATTTGGGGCATTTATCACATTGAACCTTGTAATACCCACCGTAGACAAACGCCCCAACGATCAGTTTTTTCTTTCTTCCCCACTGATTATGTTAAACTCCAAAATCGCTTTTGAAAGTTCGGTTATTTGTGGGAGCGTTAAACAATCCCAATTATCAGTAAGAGAATTTTCTTTAAACAAAATATTCTCCCCATCCTGGTCCCTTAAATTTTCCCAACCGGTAACACAAGAATTGAGCAACACATAAACCTTATCAAAATCCAAAGACTCTGGAGCATATCCAGAAATTAATTCCTTATATTGACTTGCTCTTACCGGTTTGATAAGAAAAACCGTTTGATCTTTTTTGGCAAGTTTCCTATCGCTTTCAAGGATATACCTGAAACATTTGTTGGGATTGATCCCCACGGCCATGGCTATTTCTCCTATTTAACTTTTGGAATATTCCAATGGAATATTTTACGTCAAAGACAATTGAATATCATCATCAGCAGTCGAAGCATCCGATTCATTCATCGGAGCATTGAACGCAAAAGTAAGTGTATCAGCACGGATAGAATCTCGATCTCCCTCAGATACATCAGTTACTTGCGCTAGAGCAGAAGGAGAACTGAAAGCTAATCTATTACCGGCTATACCTCCGACTGTAACCGCAAAAGCACCCACAGTACCGGCAATCAATCTCCCTACAGATCCAATTGTCCACTCCGCGAGTAATGGCGTCTCAGGATCTACCGTGGCAGTCGATTTCCTATCGGTAATGAGAACCGATCTAAGCCCAGTAGAAGCATTTGCATCGAATCTAGGTGATAATACATTACCAAGATCGAAATTCCACGTCCTCAAAAGAATAACCGAAGCACTAAGGCCATGCCATGCAGCCGAAGCTGATTCAAAAATAGGTGGTTGTTGATTATCGAACCCAGTGGAGAGAACCGGGTAAGCTGCATCGGCCTCACCGTTGTAAATACCCATAAACTCCCAGTCAATATAAGCCAAAGAACCGGCTTCTCCGGTTATTCTGAATGTACCACGACAATCTCTAGCAGACCGAACCAGACCATCCTCATGCACCTCAATCGAGAGCACCGTATTACCATTAGCACCGGTATTATCGTAAGCCAAGGATGATGGTACCGTCGGATTGTAAGTATTGGACACGGAAGCAACCGTCGTCGTCTTGAACCCACAAGCCTTAATAAATCTCGACCATTTAGGCTCAGTACCAGCGGCACCGGAGCCCATTATCTCGGTCCTGAAAGTAATCCTAGCTAATTTATTAGTATTCGCAGCCGGTCCCTTGGCAGCAAACGATTGACCAATAAAATCTCTGACAATAATTGTTGGTTCGGCCTTGAAAACCACATCTTGCACCAGAAACAAGGTATCCGTGGCATCAGCAGGATTAGTAAATGTTCCTTCAGCGGCCTGAAAAGCAGCGGCAATAACAGTACGTTTCTTTAAGCGGGGCAAGTTAGACTCCTTTTATAATAAATCGGGGAAACCGATTCGATAGCGAAAATGGATATCCACTCCAATATTTAATCCGCCATACGGCATTGTTTCAGAAGAAAGAATAGTTTCATTCGATATTAATTCGGTGTAATAAGCATTTCCGCCCCTGGTAATATCAAGCTTCAAGGCTTTTTCAATCATCGCCAAAGCCGACATCAATTGCTCAAATAAATCGTGATGCTCGAACGCCAGATACTGAAGCACAAGATGAGATTTACAATTTGTTTTAGTTACCGGAGAATCCTCATTCATATCCTCAGAAATAGAAAGAAATTGAATGATCGGAAGTACCGCATATTCAGAAAACGATTTAGGCACATTCGACACTTCGCCCATATTGAAATCATACCCATTAGCGACGGTAATAGATTCCAATACCGTTTTTACATTATCAAATATTTTTTTTCTTACGCTATCTGCCATTACGATTCAAAATTCTATTAATTCCCAATTTGTATTGCCCATGAATAGTCGGTAAATATTTACGAATGGTTTCCAGGGCTTTCAACCTTGCCGGAATATACACGGAATAACGTAAGGTATGAGAAAATTTACTGAAAACCGTATCAAAAAGAAATGCCCCTCCACCCTTGGGTTTAACAACTTTAAATCGATTCGGGTAATTAGTATCAACATGCGGTTGAAACATGTGATACCCACCCGGTCTAGCCCAAGAAAATGGAATTGCTAGAGAAGCCCGCTCTTTTGCTACAATCATTCTACCATGTTCATGAATAAATGCATAAGGACTTCGAGAATAAACTACCATACCGAATCTATCCTTGGTTAACCAAGTAGAATACTTAAAAGAAGCCGCTAATCTGCCTGTCCTAGAAGTTAATCCAGGTGGACCAGATAACCGTTTCTCAACAATTCTATCGCGCATCTTTCTAGCAAAACGACTGGCAAATCTCTTATTATAGGTATTCAAAGAAGTAATTTTACGTTTAAAAGAAGCTTCTATTTTTTTAACGTCAGAATTAACTGAAAAAGTTCCTGGTAATGCCATTAACCTAAATTCCTATGAAGATCGAGCACCTGCTCGACTGAAGGAAGAAATTGTTGTTTGAGTCCGACTGTCATACTTCCCCCTCCTAAAGCAGCAGAAACGATACCTAATTGCCCTCGATGTTGATACCTGAAGGCTACCTCCGTAGCACAAGCAGACACAATATCTGGAAAAGCTGTCTCAAAAGCATCAGTGTTAGCAGCCATACCACCAGTATAAGAAATCTTCAATACCCCAGGACCAGCAAAAACAAATATTTTATCGAAAGTAAACACGCCATTAGTTAAATCGGCGTAATAATCCGCCGTAGAAATAATCGAAGAAGCAGCAAACTCTCTCGATGTATCGTTCCAAACATTGGTAATGATAGTTATCGGGAAGGCACGAATTCTAAATCTTCTCTGCCCAAGATCGACATCAAAAATTTCCGTTCTAGCGATAGCTTGGGTATTTCTATCTAAATACGATTCAATTTCAGCCGAAACATTCCCGATGAGTTCCTGAATGATATCATCATCCCGGACATCTTTTACCCCCAAAATATTCTTGACATCATCGAATGTGCACAGATCCACAAATTAACTTTCGTCGTATTCCAAAGGCATAAAGTATAGGGGAGACCATCAGTTTATCTCCCCTATACCAATAGAAGAAACACCGAGTGAAGACCAGGCACTACTCTTAATTCGCGCTAAGAGAAGCAAAACCTCCGTAAAGCAAAACCACGCTGATAAGAAGTGATGGAGACGTTCCTGAAATCGTCGTCACCGCACGAACATATTTCTTTCTGCCACTAAGGCTGAAAGGAATCATCAAAATCGTATTATCGCTTGTTTCGCTAATTGATGCCGACACCGCGCCAGCAACATCAGCAGTATCTGAAGCAAAATTCGATACACCAGATTCATTAATCTGGACAGTAGCAACAACGGTAGTACCGGTAATAGCGCCAAGAACGACAATTGCCAATCCCCTACCGGTAGATCCAGTAAGTTCTACCCCGGCAGTAGGAGTATTGGTTGCAGTAATCGTCTGCGGGGCTAGCAAAATCCCCTGTTTAACTTGAGATTTAATATCCAAATTCATGTTAACTCCTGATTAATTCAATGACTTCTGAATGTAAAAACTACCTTCATGCCTTGGGCCGCAATCAGCATAAAGAATAGCTCTGATCCAGAGCTCATTTTTCTCAAACGCCGTAGAAGTCTCAGTTGAAGCGGCAATCTCCAAAACATTCCACATGGCCAAAATAAAATCATCCCAACTACCAAAATAAGCATCATCAGTAGCTGCAGGAGATACCAAAGTTGAACGTACAACTGGATATCCCAACAAAGTAGTTGGAGTAGAACCAGAAAGACCACTTTGATCGGAAGTCTGAAGAATCGAACGCTTATTCGCATCAACAATACCGGCTAGCTTCCAATAAGAAGTTGGGTTCATTGCCCACTTCGCATTGTCAAGCGAAGCATTAGCATTCTCAACAGATTTTGCCGCCAAAACCAATTCGGCCAATGCCGTTCCAGCATCGGTTGCGTCAAAATCCGCATCTGAAGTAATTGCCGGAGTCCAGTTAAGCAAACCAAGCGGTTGACCAAGAATCCCGGTACCTTGAAAAATAGCCTTATCCAAAGTTTCACGAAGCACATTTACCAGATCGTCACGGACACCCTGTTCAACCGAAGGATTACTCAAAAGTACAAGATTATTTGAGATTTTGGTCAAAGCACCGGCCATATGCGGCGTCAAATTAAGTTGCCCAGTAATTTGATCCGAAGCAGTGATCGAAGTTCCTTCGGGCGCAATCCAAGTACCGGTAACACCGGTCTTGATCTTCGGGTAAATAACCGGAGATCCGGTAAGCCCGGTAAGCATACGCACGCCAAGCGCTTGAGCTACCAATTTAGGCCGTAGAAGACCAATCAACTCAGCAATATACTGCGGAGGAATAAGCGCCCCACCAGCAGTAAAATCCCCAGCAGTCATAGTCTTCATAATCATATCGCGATGCTTATCGCACTCTTCTTTTTCAAAAGGCGCAAAAGTCCAATCCTTTTTAGCTACCGCAAAAGCAAAACGTGCCCAGCCCCATTTCTTTTTGGAGATGGTCCCATCGGTAGCCCGCTCTTTATCACGCAAACCGATCTGCTCACGAAGAGCTGATTCAAGACTTTTAATCCGCTCTTCATAAAGTTTGAACTGTGAATCAACTTTCACCGTTCCATCATTAAAATTTTTACCAAGAGTCGTAATTGACTCCTTGATATCTTCGAGAAGTTTTTGAGACATAATTAATCCTATTTTATAACCAGCGATTTAGAAACTTGCTCGATCTCCGATTGAATTTGTTTCAAGTAACTCTCAGTCATATCTTCCACTGGCAATTTGCCGGAAGCAGACAAGTCATTCGGCATAAATTCAGCTAGAGACGCCAAGTTTTTTACTACAGAAGACAACTCCACAATCGCTTTGGAATTATCACTGAATGAACTTTTCAATTCTGCTACAAAGGTTTTAAGCTCTAAAATAAAAACTCCCATATTTTTTTCAAGCGATTCGATTGAACGTTGCAGCACTTTCTTGAGTTTACCGATAACCGCTTGAACCCCTTCGGCAATATCAATCGTCTTGAATGAATTTTGATCGAACTCCAAAGGATCTTTCTGCCTGAATCTCAAAGAATCTTCCTTTTCATCGACCTTTTCAAAAGAATAATCGTGCTCAGAAAGCCACTTCTTGGCTTCCTCCACAGTAAACTTTTCTTTATCGAAAATAAGCGTTTGCACGGTAGTTGATAGAGCTGCCTTCTCATCTTCTTCATCCTCATCATCCTCATCATCATCCATCATCGGATCATGTGGCTCATCTTCATCATCATGCCGCCCTTTTCCAGGCGATTTTTTTTGGAGCAAGGCAAAATTCTTACTCTCAAGCAAACGCGCTTCAAAAGAATTTAAAACACGAAGAGCATCTTGATGCATCGGCACCGATACCACTGAAATTTCAATAAGTTCTTGTTTCTTGTAACGAATCGGCGGAAACCAAGAATCCTTGAGATGCTCTGGAAGCATTTCCTCTTCCACCTCATCATATTCCATTGGCATAAACCCAACTGATACACCCTTAATAAAACCTTTATCCACCAACTTGGAAATAACTCCGGCAAACGGGTAAGTTTTATCATCGGCAAATTCCACATCCACCATCATTCGCTTACCCGGTATGTCAAGAAAAACTTCCCCCTTGCCAATAGGCGGTTGCCCATGATCATGCCCCCAAAGAATCACTGGATTATTGAGATAATTATCTATTTTCCATCCATCGACTTCGATAATATCCCCACCTCTATCCGGAGTATCGGCTGAAGCTACAAACCGAAATTTATTAGAGTTATCATTAGCTTTTGTAACAGTGCAGAGCAATTCTTTAAATACCGGTTTCTTTTTCATGCCGATCTCCGTTTTAAACCGTTCTGAATGGTCATCAATATCTCCATGCGAGCAATTTTCGCTAACTTTTCTTCAGAAGTCAACTCATTGAAAAATATTTTAACATTTTTCATTTTTTCTTCAGTAGTAGTACACGTACTAAATCGTTCCGACAAAGTATCATTAATTGATTTATTCAATTCAAAATTAACTTTCTCAAATTTATCCGGCAAGCTTATCGGTAATACAGCTTTTAACGAACGGAATATTCCATTGTAATATTTTTCAAGCCGTCTAACTAGCTTCGTTTCCCATTCCGGAATAGAAAACAAAGTTCCATCCTTGACTAATCTAGCCAATTGATACGAACGCAAACGCCACAAATAATTTTTTAATTCCTTCCGGATAGCCAAATCGACTTGTTTGAATGGATTAAGTTTAGCCAAACGTAAAAACGCTCGACGATTCTCATCGTCCGATGGATTTGTCGGCTCATTGGGCGTTTCCCCATCGGGTTGCTCTTCATCCCCAGGAGTGATCGTATCATTGCCTGTTGGTGTCTCAGCAGGACCACTAGGCTTAACCGATGGAGATACCTTGCCGGACATGATATCAAGAATCGAAGCCACTGAAGCATTCGGCCACCAAATATCGCCCCATTCCTCAGTTGGCATACCCAATTGCAATCTGGTATTGATATGATTAATCGGATAGCCCATTCGATACATCAATTCAGCATTCTTGATCTTCTCTGAAAGCGAATCTTGAAGAGCTGGAACCGTATCAAAATCGAAAAATACCCGTAACCCCTTGGCAATATTAGGTGCAATACCCCTGACAAACATGCCCATGAGGACGGCAATAATGTTCTTACCGATAGGAATTAGCGTCTTTTGCCAGTAAGAACGATCCTGGGATACCGCCGTGGCATGGGCAATTTCCTCATAAAGCGACAACTCGGACTTGGGAACCTTGAGCACGGCCAGAATTTCATCTCTGGTCCACTTCTTTTGCTGGATAAATTCCATTTCTTTTTGCGATTGCCCAGTTGGTTGGTACTTGGTACCAGAATGGAGCATGGCAACTCGATGGGCATTGCCCGAACCACGATGACGTTCTTCCCACAGGTCAATTTGCTGCCTTGCCTGCATCGTCGTCATACGCTTATCGGTGGTAAGGATACCAGATGGGATACCGCCATTCTGAAAAAACGAATAAGTATAATTGCCAATCGCGTAATCAACCGAAATACCACGCATGGCCGCTTGAATCGGTGACAACCCTCGGATCGGATCATAAGGGTTAAAAAATCTGAAAGTAAGCACTTGATCAAATCGTAATGGGATCGCTTCACCAGTAAAATCAGCTCGATAAACCCAACCTAAAAACTTTCCGGCACCATAATCAATAATTGGCTCCATGAAAGATGCGCCAACTGGTGTCATCGAACGGGGAATTTCATTGATCGACTCACGGTCCAACACCCAATGAGCCACCCCGTCCAGATTCAAATAAGCCGTGGTGTACTCGATAAGCTGGTAAGAAGTAACCAGATCATTAGGCCGTTGAAACAATTCATACAGTTGTAATTGAGCCCCGGTACTGAATTCATCAATATCTTGCGGCTGATCCTTTGGCCCATGTTGCCAACGTAACGAAACACAAGATAAATTTTGCGCTATTGACCTGATTGCCCCATACACCCACGCATTGGTACGATAGACATCAGAGGAAGAAGGCTGATACCAGTCCTTCGGATAAGTAAAAGCACTATCGGCAATCAAACCTACAGGCCCATGAACAGCAATCGAAGCCCCAATACTTTTTTTGATGGATTTTTTAGCTACAACGACAGATGAACCGTTTTTCCTGGCCATGGCGCGATTATATCGCACTGTGAATACTAGCCCAAAAAAAATCCCAGATAATTTTCATTACCTGGGATAAAAGGAAAAAGATGAATCAGTTAACCTTTGGAATATTCCAATGGAATATTTAAAACTCAACTCCGACAGCCGTCATTTCCTCTTCGTAAAGCTTATCATTGATAGTCGCAATCACGTCAGTAAAATCATCGTGCCCACCAATTGCATGAGTTACGGTCATCTGCCCAGAAGCTAAATATTTCACTTGAAGTGTACGAAATTCATCAATCATATCTTCGTTATACGGTAACGAAATGAGCTCTTGCTTGATAGTCGAACGAAGCTTACCGTACTTCTGCTTATGCATGGACGCTGTCCATACCTCCACAATCACGTTCATACCCTTGGCTTCAAGAGTCTTAGAAAAGGCATCGGACTCATATTGATCGGCAATAATTTCAAAAATATCGTACGCCTTATATAAGTAAGCCAATTTTGCCACGGCTTCGTCATGAATGTCCCTATCGTAGGTAGGCTCAATTGCCTCAAGAACGTCGATTACTACCCTGTTTCTGTCATTTGCAGCCGGTTCTGAATGGCCGACCCCAATAACAAACCTATCCCGATCTCCGAAGGCAGTATCAATCGCCATAACATACTGAAATTCCTTCTTTGGTAATAGATTTTCATTATCTTCTCTACATACCCTACGGACATCTCGTTCTGGTACCAAGGGCGACAAAGCTTCACCAAACTCAGCTCCATACTCCTGATAGTAAGCTAACGGTGAAAGACGTTTATGTTTCTCCAATTCCTCTTTAGGAAAATCAGGCCGCATTTTCCAGGTGGGGGATTTGATCACCGTGTAATACTCACGATTCTTCAGGCGATCCCTGTACCGCTCCCAAAGAAAACCTCGTTTCTCCCCTGGAGAGGAAAATATAACCCGCTTCGCTAACGAACCAAATTTAATTTGCGATGGAAGAATCGCATTATAAATATCCCAATCAGTCACCATATCCTTCGATTCTTTAGCATAATAAGCAATTTCGTCAAGAAGCGCGCAACCTATTCCATATCCTCGCCCAACCCTGGCTGAACAAGGGAGAGCAGTAATTGCTGCACCAGTTTTGAGTACCATAACGCCAGTCTTTGAATAAGGAAACTCCGAACGTTGCGCCATGGAAGGCGAATCAACAATCAGCGAACGTAAATGCGGCGAACGATGGATTTTAGAAAAAATCATATTCCTGCCGATATCAATAGCGTGTTTCTCGCGCACGGAGATAGCAAATACCCAAGCCATCTCACTACCTTTATTGTAATCCGCCCAAGGATTGCAACAGGCTTCATAAGCGGCAATAATCGAAGCTAGAGTAGACTTGGAAGACTGACGACCTAGAATAAAAATAATCTCTTGAAATTCTTTACCCCGCCATTTAGGCATCGAGGAACCAATGATCGTCCGAAAAGTCTGTTTCTCCTCCAGATCCATTGGTATCTGGTAAATCCACTTGAGCACCGCTACTTGGGTAGGCAGCAACTGGAAGTTCATCAATACCGGATCGCTCGCAAACTCGATTATGTTTATCTTCTCCCGTAGATTCATTTTCCTCAAAATTCACATCAACAGGTTTTCCAGGTTTCTTCATTACTGCCTTGGCTTCAATGTAACGGGCAAAAGCAGTATTGTCCAGAGAATTAGAAGAACTGCCCTTGAGCGACGCTCTGATTAACTCTCTTCCCTTGGGGTTCAATCCATACATGGCTAGTTGAAGTTGGTATAAAGAAAGCAATCTAGGGTATTCCTTGGCTAGATCCGGAAGAAAATGAAAGATTTCTTCCCCTTTACCAATACCCTCATGAATATACCCATACTGGTTGAAATACATCTCGAATAACACAATAACCCCGTGCAAGGAAGCTAACGCCCTCAAACCCATATCATCACCACGTTCAGGATTGATAAACTCTGAACGCATGGCATTCAGAATGAATTGCTCAGTGGCTACCGCCATGGCACGACAAGTCGAATCAGTATCGTTAGCATAAGAACAAGATTCACGAAGGAAACACCTAGAACAATCACCAATATGTACGGTAGTCTGGAGAACCTTCCGTTCCCTGGCCAAAACTGAAATAATATTTTCTTCTTTATGTTTACGTTTGACTACTGAAATAGATTTTTTCTCGGCAACTAACTTATATTTATTTTTCGCCATGAATCTTCTTCCGTAAAATCTTTTTCCATTTCAATTCCGGCACCTCATACCAGTTATCAGTCTGACCAGAACGCTCATCACTTGAACAATGGTAACATAGCCAATACTCTGGTTGAGTTACAACAAATTTAATCTTCCTACCGTGAGTAGTAAAGATCCCACAAAGAAGACATTGATGTAACTGACGCTTTTCTTCCATTTTTATAGTTTGTATTTATTCCATTGGAATATTCCAAAGGTTAATAATAAACATACCATCTGACGAAGAAGAATATGATAACTGCCCATACGGCAACAGAAAACAAAATCCAACTTAAAATTCGATAATCTTTTTCCATAGCCCTGATACTACCATAGATTAAAAAATAATCAACCAGATTTTTAAAATTTTTGTTGACAATTTTGTTGGGTATGATAAGATATGGGTACTGTTAAGGCGTTACTAGATTGTTTCAGACTAACCGTTTCCATGGTAACGCCTTTTATTTCAAACCAATGACTTACTTTTTATAGGAGACATAATGGAAGAGAACTATTTTCCAAAATTCGCGGACATGATGACTAACGCTATCAAAACTAAATTTTCCAAGGATATTATGGAATGCTGGGACAAAAGAGAGATTGGGCAACTTGATCATCTTCACTCATCAGTAAATATTCCGTTAACCATAGAAGCAAAAATGATGCACGATAAAGGACTGGGGGCTTTTATTGTCGAAGCTAGAATAAAAAACAAAGAATTTCCAGAAGATGGCAGTTGTATCGCACGACAAGTATTTACTGATAAAACCTTAGATTCAGCAAGCCTCTCAATCATACTAGCTCAGGTATTTCATGGACTCTATGACGATATAATAAATGCCTTCATCGAAAAAAAATTAATCAAGGGAATTAGAAATGACTAGTGTGTTTATTCGCTACAACCCACAAAACAAACTTCGTTACCATCTTGCCATGGCCTGTTTAGAACGCTGGGCAATGGAACCGGAAGCAGACATCGTTTTATGTGTTGACAAAAACTGTCCTTACTTCCCACATACCGATTTATCCCATTGGAGAAGAATGTTTTTACCCTCAGAATACTTCTGGATCGAAGCCAAGAAATACGCCGAGGAATGGACTCAATCGAATATCTACGTAGTCGCCGATGACGATCAACTACTTCTAGGTACGAACTGGATTAAAAAAGGCGTAGAAGTACTAGAGGATAACGAAGAATACGGTATGGTAGCAGCCTGGAGTAAAAACGAAGAACATAAATTCAATTCAATGGATAGTCCTACTAGTGAAATTAACGATTTAACTAATTTTTCCATCGGTTGCCCTTATTTCATTAAGAAAGGAACGATAAAGAAATTCGCTGAAGCACCCATCATGAAACAGGATTCGGTACTATCCCAACATATCAGAGAACAAGGATTGAAACTAGGATTCGTAAAGTGTTTGAGATACAACCATCTCGGTACTGGATTCTCTACCGCCGATAAGAACCATTGGCTAGCGTAAAATATTCCAAAGGCATATTCCATTAGTTAATTTAAAAAACAAGGCATAACATGGATAAACTAGAAAAACCTAAATGGACTGAATTTGATGGAACCAGTAGTGAACTGGAAATGAGTGAACTGCTCTATGGACTGGTAAGAATGTTAAAACCAAAATTACTAGTTGAAACTGGAACCTACAAAGGTTTCACAACAGCATGGCTAGCTGACGCGATAAAAGAAAATAATTACGGAGAATTTATCTCCTGCGATATTAACGAAGAATATATCACGCTAGCCCAAAAATATCTTAGCAGTTTAGAATTATCTAAATTCGTAGAATTAAGATGTATTTCCAGCTATCTCGTGGAAGAGTTAAAAGAAGCAGACTTTATTTATTCCGACAGCGATTACCAATGTAGAGCAAAGGAAATAGAACTAGCTAAAAAAGGCTGTATTATAGTTATCCACGATACTACTTTAGAGAGCTGGAAGAGGTATTCCCCAACTTCAAAATATTTAGGGGATACGCTAGCTACTTATGATGGATTAACCTTCGATGTCTCTAGAGGATTCTCCATCATCCGAAAATAATAAAAGCCGGATATTTCTACCCGGCTTTCTTTGTTCGTTCGACTAGTATGGGGGTACCAACTAGACCAGTATTCTATCTCACCTACTTGTTTAATCAAAAAAATATTTAAAAATAAAAAAACATACCACTCGCATTTCTGCAAGCAGTATGTTATATCGAATAATATGAAAAACCCGATGGGTTCTCATCTTGACACCACCTACGGAAAAGTCAAGGATATTTTTTGCCTAGCCCAACCAGTAGACAAGCATCATAAACTTGTAGGGCGAGATACTAAGCAGACAAGCACAAGAGCAGGCGCTGTCTCCCCTGACAACCTGCAACTGAACTCCCAAAAGGATTACTTGCTTGGATCGTTGTATCGTGGATCGGGTAATTCAGTCTATGGGAAGACACATCCCTATTTGAATTTAGAAGATCTGGTCTTCTGCATTCAAGGCAGTAATAGTTACTTTAAAAAGAATAATTCAGCTTGGAAGCGGATTAGCCCGATTGCTAATTATTTTGATTCTAGTAACGAAAATAATTTGTTGAATATTGGTGATATCCAACAATTACTTTTACTACCATTGATTGTTAGTATTTCTAGTATTTTATATTTCTATTTTTCTAGTATTTCATCTCCTCATCATTCTCTTTAATACAGAAATACAGAAATACAGAGAAGACCGGATACGCCAGCTCGACGACTCGCTGCCAACTTCTAAGTTCAGTAGGTAAAGGGGATGATAGGTCTAGATGATTAAAATAATAGTCAATTAACTTATGGAATATGTCTTTGGAATAAATTATGGAAACACTAGAGAATAAAACTAATCGTGCCTTCTTTAAGAAGATTTTAGATGACTTGAATCGTCAGTTATACGATTTTGATATACGTTTGGAGAGACTAGAAAAAAGACTAGAGAGAATTGAAATCGTTAAAATAACCGAGACGCCAGTCGAAGATATTCCCACTATAGATGACCTACATACCGTCAGAGATGACTTGACAAGTAGGATAGATGATATCTGGAAAGCAGTTAAAGAAATTTTGAAAAATAGTGAAAAAGGTTCTTGACATTTGTTAAACCTGTGATAGAATATGGGTACAC
>Ga0209323_10000104_pt1 | contig 48157 bp, 88 predicted proteins | sample Rifsed19ft2_FD_184014 | JGI IMG/M metagenome (GOLD analysis project Ga0209323, IMG submission 184014) | Soil microbial communities from Rifle, Colorado, USA - sediment 19ft 2 (version 2) | ecosystem: Environmental > Terrestrial > Deep subsurface > Rock core/Sediment | place: Rifle, Colorado...
TGGGTAGCTGGTACGTGGGAGGTGGTGGAGTTGGTGGTGGATGCTGGTTGATAAGATTGGTAAAATTATTGGAAAATGAAAACCTATAGTAGAGTCTTGGTAGTCCTTGGCAAAACTTAGAAAAGGCCAAAGAAGAAGCCCAGCATTTCTGCTGGGCCTCTTCCTTTCCTTGCCTCTACCTACTCGTCTTCTTCCTCCTCCTCTTCCTCCTCCATCTCTTCCAGGAACTCCTCGTAGTCCTTCATCTGGTGAGGGGGTATGAAGGGTACTGGGTTGAGGTAGGGAGTGAAGTCCATGCCGGCTGCTTTGAGCCGGTCTACAGTGGCTTTCTCTATCCAGTTCATTCAGCTTTCTCCTTTAAGGTGCCTTAGGGTGGCTTCTAGGGCATTCTTGCTGGTATAGCCCATTACGTTTGCCCTGAACTTGATGTCTTCAGCTAGCTGAGCCCTCCTCTCTGGTGGTATCTCCTTTACGATTTGGGCTATCCTACGCTTCTCGTACGTCTCGTAGGACTCTCGTAACTGGTTCTTCTTCTCGAGGCACATTAGGCACCTCCGAGGATCTTACTGAGGGTGTCTTCCCCCTTCGGCTTCTCGCCGGCAAGGTAGAGCATTGGGCCGCCTCGAACTAGCCTTGTCTCTACCTGTCCTTCTTCCACCATCTTGTCTACTGTCTCCCTTGAGTCAACCCCGAAGTACTTTCTGAAGGAGGTGTTGAACCCTGAGAATACAGTGTGGATACCCTTGTAGGGGGGCTTCCTGAGGTTCCTGATGGCTTGAAGGACGAACTCTTCCTTGGAGAGTTTTGTGTCCATTCAACTAACTCCTTATTCGGTTGTTAAAGTAATTGAGGGGAGCATCCTAGTGACACTCCCCTCAATCCTCCACCCCACTACCTCACTTGGCTCCTGGGCGAAGGTCTAGCCTTCCTTGACGGTGCCGCCGGCTGCCTTGAGCAGCTTATTGTACTCCGCTTTGTGCGTCTTGATGAGCTGCTGCGTCGCCTCCCGGCGGGCCTTGCTCTGTCCCTTGCGGGACTCGCGGCCGGACAGCCACTTCTGGAATGCTTGCTGCTTTTCCTCGTCGGTCATCTGTTCGAACTTTGAGGGCATATGTTCCTCCTTTCCTTGTTCCTTCCCCTCTCACGGAAGGGTGTCTTCTCTGTCAGTGTTTGTGCGGTGGTTTTTCACCCACAATCCAATTATAACAGACTTTACTGTGATTGTCAACTGCATGCTTCATTCAATCTTTATAACTTAATTGTGGCTTCTTACTTACTTGTTACTACCTGCCCTGCTACAGTCTACTCCTTACTGTCAAGTCTGGCTACGTACTCTGCTTTACTGCCAATACCTGCGTATATACTGGTTACTTTGACGTCAGACTTGACTACTGAGCAGTACTTGACTTACTTCAAACTTGACGTTATCTTCGACTTCTGCACTATCGTCGAACTTGACTTTACTGCCAAACTCTACGTTTGCAGTTAACTTACTAGTCTACTGGTAGCCAGCCATATTGTCAACATAAAGTAACATTTGAGCATGCAGTTGACATTTATGGTAAAACCTGTTATAATACTAATAATGGGTGTTGGGAAGTGGGTATAGTATGGACGAGTATAAGGTTACAATAGGCAGTGATGTCTTTACTGTTGAGGCAGAGGATAACCTCAGTGCCAGGTACAGGGGCTCTGAGCTATTTAAGGCAAGGTTTAACCTTGAGGGCTCTCTTACTGGTATAGTGAAGCACGCTAGGGCTAAGTTGGTTACACCGCCTAGACCCTACGAAACGAGAGAAGACGTACTAGATTCCCTACTTAAGGAGAGTGTGTAGTGCAAGGAGAGCCAACAAGTTGCCCTTACAGAAGTATCTGCTCTCACTGCCCTGGGGATGACTTGAACCAGGGGGAGTGGGAGTCATCCTTAGGCCATAAGAGGGTCACTGAGGGGATTCTCTGCCTTGATTGGGATGTAGTCATCCCCCACGAGGTAACTTCTACCATAAGGGACGCTGCGCCTGAGGGTAGGCACATAGTGGATGCTGTTACTGCAGCTGACAAGGTTGACGAAGCTCAGAGGAAGTACAATAAGTCGCCTAAGTTCAAAGCTGCTCTTAAAAGGTACAGGAGCACAGATAAGGGGCAGGCTGCTAACAGGAGGTTTGCCCAGAGTGAGAAGTCTAAGTTGGTTAACCAAAGGTACCGCTTCTCTGAGAAGGGTAGGAGTGCACATGAGACAAGGAGTAAGCTAGTTAAGGACTTCAGGGCGGTAGCTAGGTGGTTAAAGGATAATCCTGGTAAGACAATGGATGACTACCTAAAGGAGAAGTTTAATGGTACGTAAGTCTGTAGTAAGTAAGGAGGAAGCCACGGGTGGTTTTATAGAGGCATAGTGGATGCCCTACGAGAGGTAGAGCAGACGGATGAACCTTAAGCCTATTCATAAGTCAACTAGCGAAACAACCTACAGGATAGGGAGAGAAACGAAGACTGAAAATAAACTGTTGGCTTTAGCCAACTCTCTTGGGGCGGCAATAAAAGTAAGGAAAGGTAAATAGATGAACGAAGAAGTTGAGCGCGTGGGGAAGATGAGAGATAGGGCTTATCTGTGCTTCCTGTTTACGTTACCTACCCAAGTAGGACTATTTCATAATACCTTTACCCAGGTCTTTTACTGGGACTGTAGACCAGTACAAAGCGTGGAAAGCCTTGTTGAGGTACGGAGGGAGTGGATTAAAACGAGGAGTAATTAAATGAAAGCCTACAAGTTTCTTAAGGATGATTACAAATCAGGCTCAGGCGACGAACCTCCGTGGGTAGAAGGCGAAAAGAGAATATACGAGGGTAAAGTCGTAATCTGCAAATCCGGTCATCACTCATCTCCTACATGGTACAACGCTTTAAAATACGCACCTGGGAGCGTGGCTGCTATCGTCGAAGTATCTCCACCTTTAGACAAGCAAGAAGACAAGTATGCTTCAGCGGAATGTACTGTTATCAAAATGAGAAACGTGGAATACGTACTAAGGGAATGGGGAATCAGATGCGCAGAGCGGGCCTTAAAGCGAGCCAATGTTACCGATGAACGTAGTTGGAACGCCTTGACCGTTGCTAGAATGTATAACGACGGTTTTGCTGACAAGTACGATTTAGATGCGGCTTGGGCTGCGGCTTGAGCTGCGGCTGGGGTTACGGCTTGGGCTGCGGAAATTAAATACCAGAAGCGATTATTGAAGACCTTAATAGAAAGAGAGTTCAACAAGGAGAAAATCAAATGTGTGACTTAGCGAGTTGGATTGAGAAGGACAGGAAGTACTACTTCATTACCTGGCACCTGCTCCACGAAACGCCCAGGGGCGAGATGGTTCAGGAACGCTTCCCCGGTGACGGTGAGTGCATCAGTCACTCAGCCATCCGCGCCTACTACGACCTGACCGGTGGGAAAGACCGGGAGTGCACAGACTTCAGCAGCCCGAGGAACTTCCCGGACGTAATCGTGAAGGCTATCAAAGCGGGTGAGTTCCGGGGGTTTGGTAGTCCGAGGGGACTGCTGACACCTAGATTGGACGATGACTATGAGGCCAAGCGGAAGACCATGGATGATGACTACGAGGCCAAGCGGAAGACCATGGATGATGACTACGAGGCCAAGCGGAAGACCATGGATGATGACTACGAGGCCAAGCGGAAGACCATGGATGATGACTACGAGGCCAAGCGGAAGACCCTGGACGACGACTATGAGGCCAAGCGGAAGCTCCTGGACGATGACTACAGGGCCAAGCGGAAGCTCCTGGACGATGACTACAGGGCCAAGCGGAAGCCCCTGGATGACGACTACAGGGCCAAGCGGAAGCCCCTGGATGACGACTACGAGGCCAAGGTGAAGCCCCTGTACGATGACTACAGGGCCAAGCGGAAGCTCCTGGACAAAGACTATGAGGCCAAGCGGAAGTCCATGGATGATGACTATGAGGCCAAGGTGAAGCCCCTGTACGATGACTACGAGGCCAAGCGGAAGACCCTGGATGACGACTATGAGGCCAAACTAAAGCCCCTGGACGATAGTTTCTGGGACTTGTTCGCTGTCCCGGAGAACCGGGCCGAGGCATGGGGGTGAAAGTGAGGGACTGGTAGTAAGGTAGGATAAAGTCTCAGAGATCTAGCTTATGGACAATAGCTACGAGAGGTTCGTTAGGGAAGTAACTGACAAGGAGGACTCTTCTGGTCTCTCTATTGGTATGAGGGATAAGAGAGGAAACCTACTTGTACTTGGCGGCTGGAAGAGTAGCCTCTGGCAGCTTAAGAACGGCTTATACTTTGTAGGTAACGATATAGTAGCTAGTCCAGTAGTAGCAATGCAGCTGTACAACCAAGCTAATAACGCTGGTTGGGACCTAGACCATATCGAGAAGAGGTTTAACCCTTGGTACGAGAGGCAGGTTGAGTATATTCTAGTACCAAGCAGGTCAGATGTTAATGTAAGCTACAAGGTTAGGAGAGAGCCAGGAGGAGTACTTACATGTGAGTGCAGGGGGTTTGTGTACCGTGGAGACTGCTGGCATGTTCAAGCTGTAAAAGAGTTAACTAGTGAAGGTTGAGATGAGCAGTAAAGCTCAAATACAAAGGAGGTCTGTAATGTACAGACAAGTAGTCACAGATATACCCAAAGGGGCGGTTCAAGTACTACCCTTAGACAAGAAGCCATTCCTCACAGAGACCCGTAAGGTAGAGGTGGAGGTAGAAGGAAATAAGTCTATGGAGGACGTACAGGTAGAGGTTACCTGGCCCTTAGACCCAGATGTAGCTAGATTAGTTGGGGAGGCAAAGTCCCTACCTAAGGGTAGGTACCTCAGACTATCAGGGTACTGTTCAATAGTACTCTACCCTAGGGAGGTAGCTTGGTACGTAGGTAGGCATAAGATGAGTCTACTACAAGCTAGTAACTTCTACTTCATAGGTAGGGGCAGTAAGTAGGTATGTTTAACTTACCAGATGACCTCTATCAACACCAGAAGGAGGACCTGGATCGTCTACTTTCTACTGAGGAGAGTATGATGAACCTCTCTGAGATGGGAGTTGGTAAGACCCCTATAGCTATTGGCTTAGCTACTAAGGGGGGTTACAGAAAGGCTCTTGTTATCTGCCCTAAGACACTTAGACTTGAGTGGGCACGCCAGATTAAGGACTGGACGGGTGAGGAGCCTGACGTGAGTAGAAGGGGGAGTACTAGACGATTAGAGACTCTCTTCAACGATATGCTGGGTAAGGGTGAGCCTAGTCTCTGGTTTATCGTTAACTACGATACCTTTAGGACTCGAAGGCATCTGGATATTCTTAACCTCTACCCCTTTGACTTAATTATCATGGATGAGGTTCATAGGCTACGTAATGAGAGTACTACTACTACTAGGGGTATAATGGAGTTCCTTAGTCATCATAAGAATAGTAGGGTACTCTGTATGACTGGCTCACCTATTGTTAACCGGCCTGAGGACCTCCATACTATCCTAGAGATAGTTAGGCCCCAGGAGTATAATAGGTTTACACGTAGTCAGTTTGAGTCGCAGTATACTAACTATGACTACACTATGATGAAGAGGTGTAGGAGCTGTGGTAAAGTGACCACCTACACTAGTGCTATGGTATGCACTGGTTGTGGAAGTATGCACTTCAAGCCCTTTAGGTCTAAGAAGCTAGTTGGGGTCAGGGGCCTTGAGGAGTTAAGAAAGAAGACGGAGAAGTTCACTATTAGACGTACTAAGGAGGAGGTTCTTAAGTACCTACCTGAGAAGTACTATAGGAGAGTAATGCTAGACATGGGGGATGAGCAGAGGGAGCTCTATGATAGTATGGAGAAGGAGCTCTTTGTCCTACTTGATAGTGGTGAGCCTCTCTGGGCTCCTGGTGTTCTTGCCCAGCTTACTAGGTTAAGGCAGCTTAACGTAGACCCTAAGATACTGGGTATAGACAAGCCTAGTGCAAAGACAGAGTTTATCCAGGACCTGATTAACGAGAATGGTAAACTAGTAATCTTTTCTACCTTTGAGAAGTACGTGATGTACCTACACTATAACATTGGTGTAGAGCACATAACTATAACTGGCTCAACTCCTGTTGATGAGAGGATACCTATGGCAGTTGAGTTCAACAAGAATCCTAACATTAGGGTGTGCTTAGCTACGATAGGCCCAAGCTCACCTGGAGGTGAGGGTCTTACTCTTACTGGAGCTAGTAATGTCGTGTTTGCTGACAGGTGGTGGACTCCTACAACAAATTCTCAAGGGGAAGATAGGCTGCACCGTATAACTCAGAAGAATAGTGTGCAGGTTATCCTTCCTATCATAGAGGATAGTATTGACGAGTCGTTCGACAAGATACTTGAGAAGAAGAAGGCAATAAGTGAGGAGTACCTGGGCGAGCAGGGTAATATGCAGGAAATAGTAGATGACCTGAGAAGGAGTAGACAATGAGAGTAGGTGAGCTAATAGAGAAGCTGAAGGAGTACGACTCTCAGGAGCTTGTACTTGTCTCTGGCTATGAAGGAGACTACGAGTCAAGTATAACTGTCAGTAGAAAGACTGTTCACAAGCAGGTGGCTCCCTTTTTTGGCGATTACCAAGAGTGGGAGGACTATGACCAGGAGACGGAGCCTAATGAGCCCTTCCAACCTGCTGTTGTAGTCGAGCGTAATCCTGGAGGTTAGAAGGAGAAGAGAAAGATGATTGAGCCAATGTTAGCTAAAGATGCCTCAGGTAGAGACGCTTCTAACTGCTACTGGGAGAGGAAGTTCGACGGGGCTAGAGTAATTGCCTTTGTTGATGGAAAGAATATAAAACTCCAAGCTAGGAGTGGCTCGAACAAGACAGACGTCTTTCCTGAGCTAAGGATAGAGACTAAGAGTATGGCTATCCTAGATGGTGAGGTAGTCTCAGAGAGTGGTACCTTCAGTAGCCTCCAGAGGAGGGTTAACCGAGTATATGATATAGAGCTAGCTAGTCAGCTCATACCAGTAAGGTACGAGGTCTTTGATATACTGCAGGTAGGGGATACAGACCTTACCAGTGAGAGCCTAGTTACTAGAAAGCAGATACTCCAAGAGGTACTGGTACCTACTAGTAACGTCCAGACTGCTAGCTATACTGAGTTTGGCTTCAAGCTCTGGGAGCAAGCTGTGGCCGAGGGCTGGGAGGGTATCATCGGTAAGAAGAAGGATGAGTACTATGAGTTCGGTAAGAGGCGCTGGCTAAAGCTTAAGCTCAGCCAAGAGGATGAGTTTATGGTGGTAGGCTATACGAAGGGGGAGGGCAGGAGAGGGAGTTCGTTTGGGGCACTAGTACTTACAAGTAAGGAGGGTGGCTACGTTGGCCAGGTAGGAACAGGTTTTGATGACACTCTACTAGTTGAGCTTATGAAGGATATGAAGCTGGGGGAGTCCCCCTTCCGTAACGATCCAGTTGAAGCTACCTGGGTGAGGCCCTTCCTAGTCAAGGTAAGGTTCTTGGAGTATACTAATGATGGTATACTGAGGAGTCCCTCCCTTAAAGAGGTACTGTAGTCACTACTACTAATGGAGTTATACTATGAAACAGATACAAGCTCTCCTGAATGACGTTAAACGGTTCTGTGATGCGCCTGGCTGTGAAGGGTTGATATACCCTGGAGAACTGGCAGTCAGGGAGTACCGGATTATTGGAAAAGGTCACTACCATCATAAGAGGTGCTGGGATATGTACCACAAAGAAAGAGGTAAAGAAGTATGTTTCCAACTAGAGGATGGCCAGCAATGATATTCGGAGGGACGCTAATGTTGTTAGCGTTTCTTCCGTTATTGCTCGCCGTAGCAGGGGTACTTTCAGTGGTAGTCGGTATTGAAACTATCGGGGAACACGGAAAAGAGGTGACAAAATGAAGTACTTGCGACCAGCCTGGGCAGGATTCCTGATTGGTGTAGGCGTAGGTTTACTTGTGTTGCACCTGTTGTCTATCGGGGAGGAAACGATTACTGATGGTTACCTTTTAATACTCGGATTGAGTGGTATTTTCGGAGCAGCACTGGGCGTCATAGAGTGAGCTTGGGAAGACCAAGCAGGGGAAGGAGTGAAGTAGTGGGGTACGTACTATTAGTTCTGTCTGGTTTATGTCTAATAGCCGCAATCTAAGGCAATTTGCGCCGCTCAAGACGCCAAAACCGCGTCCGAGGTCTACAAGGAAGTGGGAGAGTGGTTAGAGAGTCGGTTTGCTCTCGGCTCTTACGGTTCGAGTGATGTCTGCTTTGTAGAAATAGAGGAGATAGGGAGACTCCTTGCCGGTCTACCTCCGGAAGGGAGATAGTGAGGAACAATGAAGTTTACGATTGACACGGCAAAGGTCTGGATGAAACTGGCCGGGTATTGTTATCGCCGGGCCGTCTCAGCTGAAGGCGAGGAGCCGGACGGGATACCTAGCCGGAGGTCAAAAGAATCGCCCTGTTCCGGATACGACCCTCGAAAACCAGAACCCGGAGATTGGCAAGATTGCGAGAGTGACGGTCATTACCTTTGTTGGAAGTGCTGTCACAAGGAAGCCGAGCTACCCGAAGGAGAGTGATGAACTACCTGGTAAATGATAGTGTGCAACCGAAAGAGGTGACTGCCCACTGCTTCGGAGACTGCAGGAAGGTAAAAGTTGGGGTGGTCCGATACATGGGGATGAACTGGGTGTCTTGCCAAGAGGCGGACTGCACCTATATGGAACGGGAACAGGTGGACGGAGACGTTACACTTCGGAAACTCCGCCAGTCCCTGCCGGAAAGAGAGGCTTGATAGTGGAACTGACAGCTATTGAAAAGGAACACATTCTTAACGCGCTCCAAAAAGCCTACGTGGACGACATCGAGATCAATGGCATCCCGGTTTACTGGATACCCTAACTCACCTGACGGGGGGCTGCGCATCCTACACGCAGGACATTATTTTGGGTAGGAGGCACAAAAGAATGAACTATGAAACTGCTGAAGCACATTAGGAATACACAGCACAATTACTCAAAGTGGCAGGACACGAGACAACCGAACTGGAACATTTCCTGTATGTTGAGGCCATGCTTCACGGAGCTAAGCACGCCGTTGAGCAGGGGACTAGTCCATCCTCTAGCTCCGGCTGACCGGCACGGTAGCAACACGTGTCGGAGGGCCCTGGGCGGTTGAGGTACGTGGGATACTCCACCCACAAGTGCTCTCGCCCAGGGTCCTGAACCCCTAGGAGGAGTCTTACGAGTAAGTATGCCTTATGCAGGCAGAAGCTAGCTACTTTAGGAGGGGGGAGTTTCCCTAGCTAGGGCTGACTGGTACGTAGGGTTCAGTATGGGGCCTATAGGTACTAAGCAGTAGAAGGTAGTCTGTACGACAAGGCTACCAACATAAGGAATTATATTGATAATATTGATAACTACTGACTTAGTTGATATACTTGGTATGTAACCTTAAATAAAGGGGTAGTAAGTCTTACTAGAGCCTGGGCAAAGTGTGCAGGTGTCCAAAGTAGCCATCAATCCCATAGAAGGAACAGTGAAGTAGGTAGGTAGTCTGAGTATGGAATGGGAAGTAACAGTTAAGTACAATACTATAGAAAAGACGTACCCTATCTCTGCTGATAGGGACTACGGCGCAAGAATGGAAGCAGTTAAAACGTTTCTTGAGGAGAATATGCTTCCAGGTACCCCCGTCGAGTACGTCGCAGGTAAGAAGAAGGGTCTACTAGAGATTTCTGTAAGAACAGTAGTTGATAAGAGGAGAATTTCTAGGTATGGCCCTTCATCTGAGTTCTTGGCAGAGCAGACTAGTAAGATGAGACGTTGGGTTAGGGAGGGGGAGTTCCCTGAAGTTAAGAAGTTGGAGGCTACTGAGCTCCTTCTTAAGCTTGAAGAGGTCCTAGGTGGATAAAGAGTTAATCCAAATACCACAAGATGACGTCTTTACTGCACTTCAAGATATTAAGAGAGCAAGGTACGAGGCTGCTCTTACTAACCTTGTTACGGGTAAGACACCAAAGGATGTAGTATTTGAGAGGCCAATAAGGGGCGGCTCAAACGTGGACTATGTTCCTGGCTGGTGGTTTGTAGAGCAGTTAAACTCCCTCTTTGGTCATCTATGGGACTTTAGGGTACTGAGGGAGTCAGTAGGTACAGTCCAAGTCTGGGTACTTGGTGAGTTAACAGTCAGGTCCTATGAGGGCGCAGTAGTAGTTAAGACAGCTTATGGTGGGAGTGATATAAAGAAGTATAGTGACAAGACAGAAAAGTCTGGTCAGGTTATTGATATAGCTGATGATCTAAAGGCAGCTGCTACTGACTCCCTTAAAAAGGCTTCAACACTCCTAGGACTAGCTTCCGATATCTACGGTAAGAGAGAAGTTACAGAGCGTACTGGACCTGGAAAGTCCCAGATAGCAGCTCTCTACAAGATTGGACTCTCAAAGGGTATGGACAAGGAGAAGGTTGATACCTACTGTACCCAGAAGCACGGTAAGCTACCAAACGAGATTGAGACTGTACTAGTCTTGGGGTTGATACAGGAGCTAAGGAGTAAGTAGGTAGTTACTAATAGTACCCCAGAGAATATTTTTGGCTAACTCCTAGGTGACTAGGTTAACGAAAGGGGAACACAGTGGCAAAAAGAGACGAAGTAGTTGAAGAGGTGGATGGTGAGGAGGAATTCTCCATTGACATGACCCAGGCCAAGACCTTCGAGCCCCTGCCGGAACGGAAACCCTTGCTGGGAGCTATCAGCAAGTGGAAGTACGGCCGGACGGCAAATGGCAGAAAGCTGGACTACGAGTTCACTATAGTCGAGCCCAGTGATCTTGCCAACCGTAAGGTCCCAGAGAGCCTCTCCCTGGAGAATGAGTATACGCTGGGAAGGTTCCAGAAAATGCTCATAGCACTGGGCAGGTCAGAGGAAGAGGTGAAGGCAAAGTCCTTCAAGGCCCCCCAGGAGGAAGACATGCTGGGGCTCCAGGCTACGATCTTCTGCCGGACGAGGAAGTCCGATACCTTTGGCGACCGGAGCAACATTGCCCGGTTTAGGCCCGCTTCAGCCTACAAGGAAGTAACGGAGGCGTCCTACTAAATAAGACACCAGCTCCTAGGAGTTAGCACCCTTAGAGAGTAAACTGCCGGAACGCCGTCTCAAAGACTGCAAGAGGTCAAAGGTTTTAAGAAAGGTTACAACTTAAGTCAAGGACTGCCACAAAGACTTCTGGTGACGTAGCGTGCAATAGGAGCAGACAGGCAGTTAGGTAGAGTATGAGTAAAGAACTAAAAGTAACGATGCCCTACATAGGAGGAGTACTCTCGGTAAACTCCTATAAGGTAAGAGGACGTAGTGGTGTAGCTACTAATGCAACTAAGAGAGTAGTAAAGCTATGGATGAGTGAGCTTACTGAAAAGGTTAAAGGCTTTGAGCACGGTGGTGACTTGGTTGTTACCCTCTTCGGTAAGTTTACTGATGGTAGAAGTCCTGACCTTGACAACCTGGCTAAAGTTATCCTAGACGCTATCAAGGTTGGGATAGGACTAGACGATAGATATATCAAGTTTAGGGCCCTAGGTTACTCGGTAGGTTGGGAAAGGCCTGTACTTGAGATTACTCTACTCTCCTCAAGGCTGGTAGGAGTTGATAGTTAGCCACAGGGAGGTACTTAGTAGCTAGGTTTAGGGAAGCCTACCAGGAAGAGGGGAGGAGGGCACGGTGCAGATAGAGAAGAAGTTTAAAGGAGGCTTTTGTAGTGAGTGACACCCTACGTAAAAGAGATTTTATAGTCACTAGTGAGAGGGCTAGGGGTATGAGACCCATACTTAGGTGGATTAAGGAGGGGGCCCCCCACGTCAGGGAGAGAAGGGTGGCAAGTAAGCTTCTTAGTAGCCTAGAGGGTATTAAAGATTTTAAGCAGCTGATACTAGGTAAGGATGAAGCTGACATGTACCTCTTTGTCCTTACAGAGTTCCCTGAGGGTGCTGGGGATACTGGTAAGCAGCTAAGCCTGTTCTCTACTGTACCCGAAGTAACCCTCGGTATAGCTCCTAAGCGTTATGGTACAGCCCCTGGAGGCAGTAAAATAGAGCTTCCTGAGCCTAAGGGGGGGAGGGCTAGGGAGAAGCCTGTACTTAAGAAGGAGCTTACGCTTGAGGAAGAAGCTGAGAGACTTGAGACGATACGTGTATCTGAGTATAGGCCACTGCCTGACTCCTACTTTGAGAAGGAGATGAGAGCAAGGGGTCAAGAAGGAGGAGAGTAATGGATGCAGTAGTTCTACTATCTGGTGGTATTGATAGTACAGTTTCAGCGTACATAGCCAGGGGGGATATTTGTAGTGAAGGTAAGCTACATGCTATATCTTTTGACTACGGCCAGGTTCATAAGAAGGAGCTACTGTCTGCTAGTAGAGTAGGTAACTGTCTTGGGGTTGAGAGCCATCACCTTGTCAAAGTCTTGGGGATGGGTATACTTAACTCGTCCCTGGTAGGTAGAGGGGATATACCTACTGGTGATGTGGAAGGAATACCCAGTACCTGGGTACCTCAGAGGAATAGTACCTTCTTGGCACTTGCCTTTGCCTACGCGGAGACAGTTGGAGCAGAACTAGTCTACACTGGGGTTAACTCTCTTGACTACTCTGGTTATCCTGACTGCAGGCCAGAGTTTATAGAGTCTATTAACGGGGCTCTTAACCTGGCTAGTAAGCAGTTCGTTGAGACCGGAAGAGGTATTACTATTGTTGCCCCACTCCAGTACCTAACCAAGGTTGACATAGTTAGGATTGGACTCAAGCTAGGTGTAGACTTCTCTATGACTTGGTCGTGCTATAGTGGCAGGGATAGAGCCTGCGGCGTGTGCCCTAGCTGTAGGATAAGACTTGAGGCCTTTAATAAGCTAGGGCTTGAGGATCAGGTGGGGTATGAGAAGATTTAGCTGGCTAGCTATCTGGTTACTACTGGGTGTACTACTGACATGGTTGTCTGCCTCTTCTATTGGTAGTGTACTTGTAGCGCTTGCCCTTTCATACACTGTAGTAAGATGGTGGAGGAGTAGGTATGGTAGAGCAACTTATAAGCGAGCTTAAGTACCTACTTAGTAAGCTCTTCTCTCTACTTGGTTGGGAGGGTATTGAGCTGACTTGGGTGCACTGGCTACTACTTGTACTAGCCCTTGTGGGGGCACTAGTAGTAGTAAGGAACCTTATTGGTGGACGCTCAGGTGGGGGTGGTGGAGGTAGCTCTACTGTAGTTTACCCTCAGGGTGAGAGACCTAAAGGTCTTCCTACTAGCTTCTATACAGGTAGTAGTAAGCTAAGTGACTTCTCTGTACCTAGAGAGACCTATAACTTCAAAGTTCCTACGCCTACCCCAAACTTATCTGGGCTGAGAGGACCTGCTAGTGTAGACATGGATGCAGCACGTAGACTATTTATGGTTAAGCTTGTAGGACCACAGACTGGGGACATTGACTCTCAGTCTAAAGATGATACGGGTCACAATGTTCCCCAGTCTGCTGGTCCTAACTGGGAGCTAGCCAAGAAGCTATTTACTATAGGGAGGAAGTTTTGAGCCACGAAGTTTCGAGCCGCGAAGTACTAGCTGAAGCTACAGGCACACTAGTAGATTACCTTGAGTTCACGTACAAGTCCTGGGATGGAGTAAAGCAGTTCAGAGGCTCAGCTAATCGTCTAGTAAGAATGTATGAGGACTACTGCTGGTCCCAAGACAAGATTGAGTCCGAGCTACAGAAGCAGTTCAAGGTATTTCCTAATAAGTATAGTGAGATGCTAGTAGTAGGCCCTATAGTAGTATGGACTCTGTGCCCCCATCATCTACTACCAGTAAAGCTAAACGTTACAATCGGGTACATACCTAATGGTGGTGTACTTGGGTTAAGCAAGTTTGCTAGGATAGCAGACATAATGGCTAGACGACCAGTAATGCAGGAGCAGTATAGTGTTGAGCTAGCTGATGTACTAGTAGATAAGCTTAATCCCAGAGGGGTAGGAGTGTCTATCTACGGCTCCCATGGTTGTATGACCTCTAGGGGAGTAAAGCAGCATGCTGAGGTAGCTACTTCTGTACTAAAGGGTGACTTCTTGAAGGAGGGACCAACCAGGCAAGAGTTCTACTCAATCGTAGACAGATTAAAAGTAGGTAGCTAGAGGAGTTAAATGAAGATTGCACTTGAGTGCCCAACCAGCTTACTAGGCGATATACAACCATTAGCGGACTTCGATTGGATACTTGCTCACCTTGTGCTTCAAGATGAGGAGTATGCAGACTTCTATAGGAAGTCAAAAAGGTTAAAAGTTCTTGACAACTCAGTGAATGAGCTGTTAGAGCCCTGTAACTTTGCTGACCTAGAAAGGGCAGCTGACGTAGTCAGACCTGACCTAGTCGTATCTCCTGACTATCTAGGTGAGGAGGAGCTGACTATCGAAGCACTTGATGCCTCCCTAGATATCTTTGGTAAGAATAGTATACTACCCGTTGTGCAGGGGTCCAGCTTACCTAGTGTAGAAAGGTGCTTTAAGGAGATTCTCTCCAGGGGACTCCCACGCGTAGCAGTCCCCTATGATATCTGCTGCTCAAGGGAGGAGAGTCCTGAGGCAATGGCAGCTAGTCGTCTACGGGTAGTAAATAGACTTTGGGAGTTGGCTCCTTCTTCCTTTCAAGTCCACCTTCTCGGCTTCAACACAGTTGAGGAGCTGAGGAAGCAGTCAATAGGCAAGTTTGTCAACTCAATAGATACTGGAGTTCCTATAATGATGGGTCATAGTGGGCATCTGCTGGATAGGGATAAGCTACCTGACAAGAAGACTCCTACCTACGAGAAGATGGCTAACTTAGATTATGGTAGTGTTGAGCTAGCTTGCTCCTACTACAACATAGCGTACCTCAGGAAGATAGTTAATGGAGGATAGTATGATAACTAGACTAATACTTACTAGCCGATATAGGTTTGTTACCACTAAAGAGCAACTAACTACTTTCTTATCCCTTATAGAAGATGCTAGCTCATCCCTTGAGGGTCTACTTGTTATAGTAGACAGTAGCCTGGTAACTGGTAAGGCAGCAGTTCTCCTTAGCAAGATAGTTATGCAGTTCCGTAAGCTTGGTCTTACCTTAGTCTTTGTCACGAACCTCGAGTCATCTCTTGATAAGAGGTTGCAGCTTAATCTTACTCATGAGACTAGGATGGTAAGTAAAGAGATTAGGAAGAAGGAAATTGTACACTAGTGGGACTTGATAAGGAGCAGCAGGCAGTTATTGACTACCCTGACTCTTGTATTGTCGTAGCAGGACCGGGGAGTGGTAAGACCCGTACTCTTGTAGCTAAGGCTGAGAAACTATTTGAGGAGGGGAAGGACATTCTCTGCCTTACCTTTACCAGGGCAGCTGCAAGGGAGATGAGGGAGAGGATGCCTGGGATTAAAGCTCAGACGATACATAGCTACTGCCACTCTGAGGTAGGTTGGGTAGGAAACTACGATAAGATGCTTCACGCCTTCCTAGATAAGGGGAACAAGTCTGCCTACGAGGCCGTTCTTGTTGACGAAGTCCAGGACCTTACTGAGGAGGAGCTGGGAGTAGTACTCTCAGTTGTAGGAGATAAGCTGTTTGCAGTAGGTGACCCATTTCAGTCCATCTACGGCTGGAACGGTGCTTTAGGAATGGGTGTATTTGAGAAGCTATCTGACTACAGGGTATTTCACTTGAGGAATAACTATAGAAGTTGCCCTAGTATGGTTAGTTGGCTAAACTCAATCTACGATAGGAAGCTTATTAGTACTGGACTAGTAGAGAACGGACTAACTGCTATCCTTTGCAGGACGAACTATAACGTCTGGGAGGTAAGTAGTATACTAGAGGAGGGGAGGATTGGCTATACGGTAAGAGTAGGCTCGAGTGAGCTTACTGATAAGAAAGAGGAGTTCCACGGCAGTACGACGTTAAAGGTTATGACTTGCCACTGCTCTAAGGGACTCGAGTTCGATAACGTTATTCTCTACAAGTGGTTTCCCGAGCCCTACTGGGGGGAAGAGCAAAACCTCTACTACGTAACAGTAGCAAGGGCAAGCAAGAAGTTCTGTGAAGTGTGGAGTAAGGAAAGCCTATTAAAGGCGTTGGAGGCTATTAATGGTAGTTAACTTAGACCAAGAACTAGTAGAAAGGGTAAAGGGTTTAAAGCTTGTTTTTAAGGATAGGCCACAGCCTGAGCTTCTTATCCGAATACCTAATCATAACGGAAATACTAGCTGCGATGTAGAGACTGTGACCAATGAGTTTACCTCTCTATGCCCACTCAATACGTCGCAGCCTGACTATGCTACTATTACAGTCAGGTACTCACCCGGTGACTGGCTGGTTGAGTTAAAGAGCCAGAAGTTCTACTACGTGTCCTATCGTCAGGTTCCTATATTCCACGAGTCTGTACCTGCACTAATACTTAAGGACTTGGTAGGACTACTCAATCCCCTATATATGGAAGTAGTAGGACAGTTCTCTACAAGGGGTGGACTTAGTACAACTGTACGAGCTGGATATGAAGACCCTAGCCAGACGGGTTAGACTGTCTGCCTCTGCTACCTACAAGGCTCCTAAGTGCTACGGTAGCTTTAGGATGGAGGGGAAGTGCCTACTATGCTCCATAGGTCGCTACTGTAGGGAAGGCTACCCTACTGAGCCAGAAGAAGTCAAAACTAGTATGTAAGAAGGAGAACAAAGTGGAAGACAGAAAGAAACTAATAGATGAGCTAATGCAGGAGGCAATGCTTGAAAACAGTATTACCTGCCCTGAGTGCAGTGAGATCCTGGAGGTAGATGACGCCAAGTGCACCTGTGGTTGGGAAAACCCACTGGTAAAGGACGGTATAGTACAATGCTCCTAGATCTTGTACCTGATGGTAGGAGTAGTGATGAGGCTTCCCTACTAGTCATACTTATGCACGAGCTAGGCTCTGTCGCTAAGGGACTCTTCTACGCTTCCATTAGGGAAGGTAGGGAGAGGAACGCCTACACAGCTGAGGCTAGACTAGGTCTCTGTGACCTTATAACTGCTAGTAGGCAGCTAGCGGAGTTAAAGGGTTGGGACTTCAACTCACTGGTAACTGACGGTGAGGAGAGGTTCTCAGAAAGGATGAAGGATGCAAGACGTAAAATGGGAGGTTAGGAAGGCTAACTCTGAGGACGTAGCTAGCATAGTAGGGCTCTCTAGGAACCACGAGGAGTTCCTAATGCCTTATACCTTTAATCCCTTCGTAGTAGGAAAGTACATTGACCAGTTCATTATAGCTGAGGCACCTAATATGTCTATAGAAGGCGCTCAGGATCTTTTGATGCCTAGCTTGCTCACCAACATAGGTGGAGCTCTGCACGTAGTTCCCTCGGGTGGGAGTGTATGTGGGAAGGAAGACTTCGATAGGGCAGTAAGCTTCCTCTTCTACGTTAAGCAGGTACCAGTAGACATCATAGTAGGCTTCTTTGAGAGGGAGGATATAGCTATCTTTGGCCAGATAGTCTGCCCAGGAAAAGCTAGCTTCTACCATATCCTTGAAGAGGTAAAGAAGCAGTATAGTGAGCTATGGTGCTGGATGTCTGTAGTAGGGCCTTCGTACAAAGCTTATCAAAGATATGGATTTGAGTTCTCAGAAGAGAGAGAGTTCTGGAACGTCTACAAGTGTGGCTACTCTAAGTTTACCCTAGGGAAGTGGATTAAGAAGGAGGCTTAAATGAGAATAACACAGCTAGGAGATGACCTGTTCAAGGTAAAGCTACCCCTATTCTACTGGTCCATGAACCCTACTAGTAGACTAGGAGGGGCTCTCCTCGATATCCAGACTAGGGGTAAGATTGTTACCTCAGTTACTAGTACACAGGTAATCCCCCAAGTCTACCTAGTAAGTACAATGGGAGTAGGGAGGCCTAACAAGTGGTAGATTACGATGCGACGGGCCCTCAAAAGAGGGCAATAGCTAAGCTTTACCAGTCCCTGGGTGTAAGCGAGCCTATTGAGGAGAAGCAGATGACCTCAGGCGAAGCTGGTTGCTTAGTTAGGAGTCTCTACTCAAGGGCTAGAAGTAGTAAGCGTGCACTTGTACTAGAGACTACCAGTAGGGTAGAGGCTCTTAATAGACTTGACTCTATAAGAGGCCTAGGGTTTGGGGCTACTCTTAAGTACCTAAAGTCGAAAGGTATCTACAAGGTATACAAAGTATACCTTAAAGGGAGGTAAGATGGTTGAGGTAGTAAAGATCTACGAAGACATAAGGCAAGAGGGGCTAAACTATGGGCTACCAACTACGTTCCTTAGGTTGGGTTTGGGACCAGAGTACTCCTCTGAGGAGTTAGTAAGGGAAGTCTTAATGCATACTAGCTGTAAGTGGGTATGCGTCTACGGGGAGAGTACTACTAGGGTTGGTATGGGTACCTTAGCCAAAGGACTGTCCTCAGTTGGTATGTACATAGAGGTAGAGACTAGTGGGGAGTATAGGGACCCAGGCTGGCTACACACTATTGATAGGTGGGTAGTAGACTACGTAAAGGACGGCTCCTTTAACTACAACGCACTCCGCTCCCAGGATATGGTAAGGTTTATAGTTAGTGGGCCTGGTGACCTAAGCTTTGCTACAGAGGGGTTTGAGGAGCTTAAGCTCTTCCCTGGAACAAGGTATATCAAGCTTGGGGACAAGAAGTTAAAGAACGAAGCCTTCTCCCTCATAAGAAAGTTTGAGAGGAGCAGACTATACGTCTAAGAGTCCCTGGCTAAGGAAGAGAGTGAGGAAGAGTAAATGCTAGCAGAAGCAGTTGTTGCGTCCTATACTAAGAAGGAGTCTGATGGTTACCATAAGGGGCAGCTAACGGTAACTGGTATCTCAGCTTGCCCATATTCTACCTATCTTAACTACCATCACCTAGATGATGAGGACTTTGACCCTGAGTCCAGATTAAGGATGAAGAATGGTCACTGGCAGGAGTTAGAGGTCCTTGAAGACCTGAAGAGAGCTGGCTTTAAGCTTCGCTTTACAGGTAGCAGCCAGCAGACAGTCCATGTAGGTAAGTCATCTATTGCAGGAAGGCCAGATGGACTGATTACAGTTACTAACCGAGAGGACCTTCTTGAGATTAAGGCTATGAGCTTGGCTATGTATACTAGCCTAAAGAAGAAAGGTATAGATGCTTTTCCAAGCTACAAGACCCAAGTCCAACTTTACCTAGCCAGCGAAGAGTTAAGTGGCCTAAAAGGCTGCTGGTTCTACGTTAAGCATAAGGATAGCTGTAGGCCCTACGATATCTTCCTAGAGAGGGATGAGTCTTACGTAGGACCTATTATTGAGGCAGTAGATGAGATAGTACTAGGAAGGTCCAAGGTAGAAAGACCTGAGGAGCCTCTTGAGCTATGCACCTACTGCCGCCATAAGTTATTCTGCTGGAAGACCGATATACTTGATATGAGTAGTATTGGTAGGACTCTTACTAAGGAGGAAGTTGTAGATAAGTGGCTTGAAGCTCAGTTCCATCTTGAGATAGGTAAGCAGCTTAACGAAGAGGTAAGAGTAGTACTTAATGAGTACTTAGCTGATATGGACTCTGTATTCGTAGAAGGCAAGGCAGTACTGCTTGAGGTAAAGAAGATATTGCAGAATAGGTCAGGTATATCCGAGGCTAAGTTTGTTGAGCGCTATGGGGCAGCTGCCTTAGCTGACGTTATTGAGACTAAGCTAGTGAGTAGCATGCGTGTTAGAAGGAGGGACTAGTATGAGTCCAATCTTAATAGTGGTACTTGGGGTAATAGCTCTTGGCTTGTGTGCCCTTCTACTTAGGCGGGAGCTAAGAAGAAAGAAGGAGAAGCGTGAGAGTGAAGACTAGGCAAGATCTTGAGCAGCTATATCCAGGCGTCTACAAAGCTAGGGCTACAGTAGTAAGGAGAGTTGAGTTTGACGCAGCTCACTTCTTGCCCAACTATGAGGGTAAGTGCAAGAACCTTCATGGCCACCACTGGGTAGTAGAGCTAGGAGTTGAGGGGGAGATTGACCCTAAAACTGGTATGGTAGTAGACTTCTCCGAGTTAAAAGCGTTCTGGGAAGACAACCTAGAGGGAAAGTTTGACCATAGACTATTAAATGATACCCTAGTTAACCCTACTGCGGAGAACTTAGCCTACTATATACTTAGCTTCTGCCTCTGTAACATCACCTCTACATACAGCTTTACCCTAGCTTTTGTACGGGTGTGGGAGACAACTAACTCTTACTGCGAAGTAAGGAGTAGCTAATGTCAACAATGCACTTCATGCCTACCTTGCAAGAGTACCTACTTAAGAATAGCTCTATCTATACTATTAGGAAGTATAGATATAGTGAGGACTCAGAAGCTATCTTTATACCAGGAGTAGGAGGCTGCCATAGAGAGCTAGTTAAGGAGGGAGTAGTAAAAGATGACTTAGTACCCTACTATAGTAGTAGTGGATTTGGTACAGTAGAAGACTGGTGGAATATGGTGACCAAGATTAACCCTAGTTTACCTAGACTATACCTCTACTACGTAAGGGTTGTAAGGAGGCTTAAGTGAAGTTCTACCATACTAAGTGTGGTGGTGAGATTGACTTGAAGGCTCGCCGGTGTACTGAGTGCGGGAAGAAGTGGAATCCCATAACTTTTAGGCTTGACCCCGTTGGGATAAGACTTGCTTTAGGGAGGAGTACAGCTATAAAGGATAACTTTGACAGAGCATACAGTAGGAACAGGGTTGAGCCAGCCCAGAGAAACTACGCTAGCTGGTTAGATAGAGTACCAAAAGTCGTTGACCTAGGTCTTACTAGAACCCTGGTCAATAAACTACCCAGGTGGCCCAGGTGGGCCAGAGTACTAACAACAGTACTTGTACTAGCTATTGTTGTAGTAGCATACTTAATAGGGAGGTAAAGGTGGAAACAAAAGCGTTACTAGTTAAGCAGGAGGAGCTAAAAGCCTATCTAGAGAAGCTTAAAGCTGGGGAGGAGGAGATAGTCTCAGACCTTGAGAGGATACTAGTCTACGTGGACAATCCTAGTCTTAGGGAGGCACTCAAGAAGAGACTAAGAGAGGGTAATGACCTTCTAGAGGCACTTAGGGCAGGGTTTGTTCCCGTAAGAGGCCTCTTCTCTAGGGTAGATACTACGTCTAAGTGGGACAAGAACGAGGTAAAGAGGACTCTGGCTTCAATGCCCCCTGAGGTAAGAGATACTTGGGATAGGGTTAAGGAGCTAGGTATCTTTGACTCCTTCTCTGTAACTGTAAGAAGGACGGGGGACCCTCTACTTGTAGGGAACAAGGGTAGGGTACACTACTTTATAGCAGGCTGGCTTCCAATCTGCCCTGGGGTAGTAGTAGGTATTAAGTTAAGACTGCCCTTAGTAGGTAGTCTAAAGGATGTTTCTAATGTTTAAGGTTCTAGCTGCTCGCATAACCGTCTTTGCACTTGCCTGTACTTGGGTACTGGGACTCCTTATAGGAGGGATTACCATACTCCCCACCTTTTACAATGTACTAGAGGAGAGTATAACTAGTACCCTTCTACTCACCTTCGTAGCCTTCTGGTACCTTACTACCCTAGTAATCATAGGAACCCTAGTAGCTGTCTGGGGTTTTAAGTTTGTAGGAAGGTGGGAGAAGAATGCCAAAAATCCTAGTAAATGAGATATTCTACTCACTACAAGGAGAGGGCTATGGCCAAGGACTGCCTACAGTCTTTGTTAGGCTACAAGGCTGTAATCTTAACCCTGGGTGTACCTACTGTGACACTGGGTATGCTAGAAGGGGTGGAGGGGAAGCATTAACTGCCAAGGAGGTAGTTGATAGGGTAGTTTGGCTGTCACCTCATACTGGTACTAGGGTATGTATAACTGGTGGTGAGCCCCTACTCCAAGAAGAGGGGTTAGGTGAGCTAGTATCTATCCTGAATAGGTATCTCTACTACATAGAAGTCTTTACTAATGGTAGCCTTCCTAAGCCCTCCTGGTGGACAAGGGTAACTAGTTGGGTAGTAGATATCAAGGCACCAAGCTCGGGTGTAGTAAGTACCTACGCTAGTGACTGGATAAAGTCCAGGTACTCTGACCAGGTAAAGGTTACAGTAGGTACTAGTGAGGACCTAAGCTTCTCTGCTGGGATAGTTGAGGACTGTGCTACAAAGCACGTAAGGGTAATGGTTAGCCCAGTAGCTAACTTACTCTTGAATATGAGTGAGGGTACTGTTACTGAGTTCTGGAATAGAGATTGGCTCCAAGAAGTAACTGAGTTCTGCCTTGATAAGAGGGTAGGGCTGAGCCTGCAGTGGCACAAGTTAATATGGGGGGATAGAAAGGGGGCCTAAGATGGGACTGTTTGAGAAGTTAGGAGGCAGTAAGTTAATTGCTAAGCAGGTTGCTAAGCATATGCCTAAGGAGGAGTTCCTTGACCAGCTTAGGGAGTCTTGGTCTCAAGTAATAACCAAGAACTCAGACACGGATGAGGAGATTAAGAAGTCACTTTCTAGAATAGAAAAGTCAGGCTATGGAGTCGTCTTCAAGGCTGCTGGTATAACTGAGGACGACCTTAGGCAGGTAATAGAGGATATAAAGAACGACAAGCCTACTCCGGTCAGGAGAGACTACACCAAGGTAGGCAGGAACGATGACTGCTCCTGCGGTTCTGGTAAGAAGTATAAGAAGTGCTGTGGGGCTAGCAGTAGGGCTTAAGAAGAGGACTTAGCAAGAAAGGTACTGAGAAGATGAGTAAAGATTGGTACAAGGACGTTGTAGACTTCCATAAAGAGGTAATAGAGGATAGCTTTCCTACTACCCCCTACCTTCCTAGCTTAGGACTAAGGCAGCTAAGACAGAGCCTCATAGAGGAGGAGGTAGCTGAGACACTTGATGCAATTGGCTTCAGTAACGACTTAGTAAAACTTGCAGATGGTATTTGTGACTCTATAGTAGTCTTACTGGGTACAGCTGTTACCTACGGAATTGATATTCGCCCTATCTGGGACGAGGTACACAGAACTAACATGCTTAAGAAGGGCGGTAAGCTTAGGGCAGACGGTAAGAAGTTAAAGCCAGAGGGGTGGTTACCCCCAGACGTAGCTAGCATACTAGAGGAGCAGGGGGCAAAGTTGTGAGGTTAAGGTTCTTTACTAAGTTGAAGCTTACTATAGAATCTATCCCAGAAAGCACTTGGGGGGTTAGTCTAGCTAACCTACTTCCTAGAGCTGTCTGGGATAGTTTAAGAAGAGAGGTCTATAGTAGCTTTAACTACACTTGTGCCATCTGTGGCTCTACAGACAAGACCCTACACTGCCACGAGAAGTGGAGCTATGACGATAAAGCTAGGATACAAAGGCTAGTAGGATTTCAGTGCCTATGTGAAGACTGTCATGCCATCAAGCACTGGGGTAGGACTGTAGCTGTAGCCCTCAAGAGTAAGGATAAGGAGTCAATTCCTAGACTTACTGAGCACTTCTGTAAGGTAAATAACTGCTCAGTAGATGCCTTCTCACTCTATAAGGTTGAGGTTGGTAGCATAGCTCAGGATAGGAGTCGTCATAAGTACAAAGTTGACTTTGGTAAGTTTAACCCAGCTAACGTAGAGGCCGTCTGGAACAGAATGAAGTAACGATGCAGGAGTATAGGACGTGGGAGAGAAGATAGTAAGACCAAAGGTAACAAAGGGTACCACCTATAAGGTACACACAGGCTGTGGTAATATATACGTTACTCCTTCCTGGTCAGAAGACTACCTAATTGAGGTCTTTGCTACCCTAGGAAAGGCAGGGGCTTGTGCCCACGCTCAGCTTGAAGCTATTACTAGGTCAATATCTCTAGGCTTAAAGTATGGAGTACCAGTAGAGGAGTACATAAGGGAGCTAAGGGGTATAATGTGCCCAAACCCTAGCTTTGATATAGGAGGGAGGGTACTAAGCTGCCCAGATGTAATAGCCAAGGTACTAGCTCTAGAGGTAGACTTTGAGCTTAAGCTAAGTAGTAAGGATGTAGAGGAGGTAGCTACTACAAGGACTAGTAGCACTGGTCAGTGTCCTGAGTGCAGTAGTATGCTTATCTTTCAGGAGGGTTGCGTACTATGCCCTTCCTGTGGCTATACTAAGTGTTAGGAGGAGAAGGATGCTAACCTCAGTAGTAGCGCCAGTTAAGTATCAGAGGCTAAATAGGTCAAGCTTCTATGTATGCTACACTTACCTACTTACTAATAAGCCTTATAGGGACTTCTTTACTAGTCTAAAGGGTACCATCCTTCTTGACTATAGTCCTCTACTCCCAAGAAGATTTGATACGTACGATACCTACTCAGCTATTGAGTTAGTTAAGCCTTCTCTAGTAGTACTTCCTAGTGTTGACTATTCGTACTCTAGGACTAGTAGTCTAGTAGAGTCCTTTCTAGGAGGAAGAAGGTTTAGGCAGGAGCTAGTTGGGGTCATACAGGGAGTAGACCTAGATACGCTAAGTAGAAGTTACCTCTATCTTAAAGGAAAATGCAGTATGATAGGACTACCTAGTCCACTTGAGACTATTGCTAGGAGAGACGAGATAGTCAGGGACCTTAGTATTAGGGAGAAGGTAGTCTATATTGAGGTACACTCTAACCCTTATGAGGAGGTACCTACCCCCGGTGCTTTTGGTATCTATACTTCTTATCCAGTAAGACTAGCTTCTGTTCTAAGAAGACTGAGTGAGTTTAAGCCCACTCCTCCCCCCCTTGACTACTTTAAGGACGGTCTAGTGGAGGAGCTAGTCCGAAAGAATATTGAAGAGTATGTGGAGGCTATCAATGGAAGCTGTCAAGGTAGTTTTGGAGGAGTATCTAGATGACAGATTTGTCCTTGTGTCACTGTGAGGAGTGCCCCCTTAAAGGCAGTCCAAAGGTTCTCGGTGAAGGTACCAGTACCACTACTCAGTACAATATAGTACTAGTCGGTATAAAGCCAGCTACAGCTGAGGTAAGGGAGAAGAGAGTACTTATTGGCTGGTCAGGTACTCTACTTAGGAAGACGTTAGCTAAGATGGGAGTAACTGACTTCTACCTTACTAACGCTTTACTATGTCCTACTCCAGAGGCACTGAGTAGTAGTGATGAGACTAAAGCCATTAAGTGCTGTCAGGATAGGCTTCTAGAGGAAGTAAGGTCAAAGGGAGCCAAGCTAGTAGTTGCAATGGGCAACACCCCACTTGAGTCTTTAACTGGGGTAGCTTACAAGATAAGAAGTGTACAAGGGAGAGTACTACCTGGACTAGTAGTACCGGTACTACCAGTAATTAACCCTGCCTCGCTAGCTCACCGCTCAGACGAGTTCTACGACTTCGTAGACGGACTTAGGTCAGCTCCTAGGTACCTAAGTGGCTCATACCAACAAGCTTCTATACCCAGTAGAACAATAGTAGACGCAGACAACATAGATGAGGTTCTACGTAGACTTAACCAGTATGAGCTACTAGCAGTTGACTTAGAGACTACTGGTAGAGGGTTCTTCCCCTATGGTAGAAACCCAGATAAAATAAGATGCGTCTGCATAGCACCTAACGAGAGGGAAGCCTATATCTTTCCAGGAGAAAGCTCTCCCTACTACGAACCTCATCCTAACTTCACCCAAGACAGTAGACTCAAGGACTTACTTCATAGGAAGAAGTGTATCTATCAGAATGGAGCTTTTGACATAGGCTTCCTTAAGCAGGCTGGCTACGACGTAGAAATATTCTTTGACACGTTTCTTGGTCACTACTGCCTAGACGAGAGGCAGTATAGCCATGGCTTAAAGACCCTAGCTCAGAAGTATCTAGGTGCTCCTAATTGGGAGGAGGATCTAAAGCAGTATCTTCCTAACAAGGCTAGTAGCTACGACCTAATACCAGACGAAGCCCTGTACGAGTACGCAGCTTATGACGTTGTCTATACCTACCAGCTATCAGAAGGTGTCGGACTAAGAAGTAGGGTAGAGAATACATTCCCCTACAAGGAGATACTTAATCCCTGCGTAAATATGTTCTCCAAGATAAGGCACAGAGGACTACCTATTGACGTAAGTTTACTTATGGAGATGGATGAGATACTTGAGAGTGAGATGAGTGAGGAGTTAGAGGAGTTAGAGAAGCTAGCTGGGTACACTCTCAACCCATTCTCTCCTACTGAGGTAGCAGAACTACTTTATGATACTCTAGGCTACCAACAGATTCACGGCTATGGTAGGTCTACTGCAGCTAAAGTCCTAAAGATGTTTGGGTCACCTCTCTGTGACAAGATTATGGAGATAAGGGAGTTTGGTAAACTAAAGTCTACCTACGTACTAGGACTAGCTGGCTTTGTTGATAGGGACTTTAGGATCCACCCCTTTACTAAGCTTCATGGTACAGTAACTGGTAGGATATCTGCTACCGACCCTAGTATAATGAACGTACATAAGAAGGGCGGAGTAAGGAGACTATACCTGCCTGAGGCTGGGCATCTTCTACTAGAGGCTGATAACAAGCAGATGGAGGTAAGGTGCATAGCTATAGAGGCTAAGGACCCCTACCTTAAGGAGCTTATCTACAAGTCAGATAGTGGGGATGGGCCTGACCCCCATAGCCTAGTTAATGAGGAGCTAAACAGAAGAACAGGAAAAGAGTGGGACAGAGATAAGGCGAAGGCGGGGGTATTTGGTAGAGCCTACGGTAGGGGGATGAAGGACTTCCTTGATAGTTATGGAATGTCTCTACCCGATACGAGGGCCCTAGTAGCAATTATAGACAGCTTCTTTCCTGGGCTAAAAGCTTATAACGATAGGGTAAAGGACGAGGTACATAAGACAGGTATACTAACTTCTTACTTTGGTAGGAAGAGAAGGTTTGGCCTCGTACTTGATGAGAACAAGCATGACTGCTATAGGCAGGGGGCCAACTTCTATATCCAGTCAATGGCCTCAGACATAAACCTACTCTGTATGCTCCACCTCTGGAGAACTAAAGATAAGTTAGGTATATACCCCCTCTTTCCAGTCCATGATAGCATAGTAATGGACATACCCTCAGTAGACATAGCTACTGAGGTAAAGAGGGAGATGGAAGAGTATGCTAAGGAGCTTGTAAACGGTGAGATGCAGTTCAAGGTTGAGTGCGCAGTAGGCAAGAGCTGGGGGGACGCAGAGAAGATAAAGTTTTAAGGGGGTTAATAAGTTGGACGTAAAACCCTATAAGCGGCAGTACAGTGAGGTAGTAAGACTACTCTACCAGAAGGGGGTACTTGCAGGACTACCAAAGCAGGTAAAGAGGGATGACCTAAAGTACGCAGAAGGAGTAGATATAGTAGTTCCACTATCTGGAATGACTCCTGCTAAGTTTAAAGAGTACGCAGAGCCCCTACTTTGGGTAGCCTACGAGGAGGTAAGGAGATACGACGAGGCACCCATAAAGTTTGCTAGGTTTGACGTACAGCTCAACAGGACTCAGAAGGGTAGGAAAATGATGTCTAACCCTATTAGAGAGTATACTGCTAGAGGAGCAATGTCATCTGATGCTATGGTGTTCGGTAAGGCAGCTATTGGTTATACTCCAACCCACTTTGTAGACGGAAAAGAGGTAGAGATGAAGTCTTCCTTAGCTGACAAAGTAGATGAGATTATAGCTATAACTGAAACCTACATGAAGGAGCTTGTCCAGAAGCAGAGGCCGTACAAGGTTATTTCTTTAGTAATAAGTATAAGGAGGCGACTAGGAGTATGAAGTTCCAGAGGTATACTAAGTACCTAGTACTAAAGATAGAGGATATCAATAACTTACTTAGTAGGAGGGAGTCAGACAAGCTCCTCAAACTAAGTAAGCTAATCTTGCAAAGGAGGAAGGAACTAGGTAAGGAGCAGAATACCTACGTAGTAGTAAATGAGAATGAGCCTTACGCTGAGCTAGTCTGGAGATTGATAGAACTAGGAGTGACTAGTCCAGTAGGTACTAGTAGTAGGGAAGTCTAACTTGTCCGTACCAACCTTTGATATAGAGTCTCTAGAATGGGTTAACCCTATAGCAGTAGGCTTCTACTCTGGTGAGGAGTACTACGAGTTCCTAAAAGCAGGGGATGAGGTAGACGTAATATGGGAGTTCTTAAAGTTCCTAGGTAAGAGTTACACTGGACTAAAAGTCTACGCTCACAACGCAGCAGGCTACGATAACAAGTTTATACTAGACTGCCTATCTAGGCATGACCAAGAGGTAAACTTTGCTGCTGGCATGGGTAAGCTAGTATGGGTAGGACCGAACATATCCTTCGAGGATAGCTACTTACTACTTGGTAGAAATTTGGCAACGTGTTGTGTGGCTTTTGACGTTCCTAGGAAGCTAGAGTGGAAGCACGACACAACAGTAAATATCTGGGAGATGGGACCTAGACTAGATGCATTTAGGGCCTACCTAAGACGAGACTGCATATCACTTAGCGAGGTTCTTGACTCCTTTACCAAGAAGTTGGTAAGTAACTTCGGTGTTACTCCCTCTTCTACCTTGGCCCTAACAGCTATAAAGGCCTTTGATAGGCGCTTCTATCCTATGAAGAAGATAGCCTCTAATATAGAGTTCGAAGTCTTTACTAGGGCTGCTACCTATGGAGGTAGGAATGAGGTTTATAAGCGCTATGGAGAGAGTATAAACTTCTATGACGTAAAGAGGATGTTTATGTCATGCTATAATACTCCAGTACCGGTAGGAAAGATGAGTTGGAGGAATCCTAACATAGATAGGGGTACGTGTGCAGAGGCAATGGTTAAGGTACCTGATATGCTAGTAGGTCCTCTCCCTCATAGGTACCAAGGAAGACTAATATTCCCTACAGGCGAGTTCAAAGACTGGTGGGATATGTATGAGTTAAGGAACGCTATAAAACTAGGAGTAGATGTCACACTAGTAAGGCAGTTGGAAGGCGAGGAGGTACCCATACTTGAGGGCTTTAGCAACGTAGTAGACCAGTTAAGTGAGGAGTCCAACGCTGACCTAGGAAGAATATGGAAGCTCTTCGGTCTTAGGCTAAGTGGAAAGTTTGGGCAGCATGGAATAAAGACTGAAATTAAGCACGTTAGAGACTTAAAGGAAGGGGAGTATGCCCCCCTAGACAAGAACGAGATATACCACGAGGTTGTGACTAGTAGAAATGGTAGGCCTTCACCTTATATAAAGCCAGCTATTAACATGAGAGTTAGGGCAGAAGCAAGAATAAGACACTTAGACGCGTTACTTTCAGCCAAGGACATATACTACTGTAACACAGACTCTGTCTATACTACTAACCAGCTACCTGTAGGGGACAATATAGGAGACCTAAAGTTAGTAGACTACGCAGAGAGGGCCTATTTTATAGGTAGTAAGTTCTACGGCTATGTAGATAAGTTTGGTAGACTAAAACAGAAGACTGCTGGCTATAGGGACTACCAGCTTACTGAGTATGACCTACAAAGGGTACTAAGGGGGGAGGAAATCCCCTGCGCCTTTAAGAGACTAGGTGACTGGAAAGATGTACTTAAGGGCCAGGGTGTGCAATTGGTAGACAGAACCTTTACCTACAGACAAGCTGAGCTTAGCAACAGAAGGATGGGGGAAGTCGAAACCTCCCCCATCCGGTTGAAGGGCGGAAGGGTAGTTAACTAGCCCCTCTTTCCGCCTGGCTTACCCCTCTTGTAGCCTTTGACCCGGGTACCGTTGCTCTTCTTGTATCCGGCGACCTTGACAGCCGAACCGCGCTGCTTACCCTTCATCTTACCCTTTGGAAGCTTCTTCATGGTACTACCTCCTATAAAGCTTAGTAAGGACTCGACCTATCCTTGAAGGCTTCTAGTCTAGCTATAGCCTGAACTTCTTAGGGTCAATTCCATACTTCTTAGCTACGTCGGGCTGAGCTTTAGCCATATCCCTAAGAAATTCTCTACGGGTCCTACCCCTCTCTTTCCTAGCTTCCTTCTTCTGCTCCTTAGTCTTCTTAGGACCCTTCTTAGCAGGCTCAAGACCGTACTTCTCAAGTACAGATACCCTCTCCTCTCTGCGCTTCTTAGCTCTCTCCTTAGCTGCAGTCTTCCTATCCGCAGCAGAGGCGTACTTCTTCCTAGAGCTCCTAAGCCCCAACTCCTCTAGTACCTTCTTCCGCTTCTCACTTAAGGAGAGAGACTCAGACTGGATAACACTAGAAAAGTCAGGGGCTGGTCCTAGGGCAGGTACCCCTGTAGTCTGCTGAATCTCAGTTGCTTTCTTTCTTGCCATTGTTAGCTACCTCCCGACTTTCTTTTTCCCTGAACTCCCTAAGTAGAGCTTCTGGATTAAAGGGCAGGAACTCGTGCACTCTATCAAGCTGCTCTCTACTAACCTTCCTAACACTTAGGATCCTTCCCTTTAGCTTCCTACCACCATTTCTTGAGAAGGAGAACTTAACCCCAAAGACCTTTCCTGGCTTCCTGTACCTGAATTTAAGTACCGGTTTATGACCATTCCTACTCACTTGACCTCCTTCTAAGCCTAGGTAGCGTAGCCTTCCTTAAATGCTCCAGGCCACCACTAGGCCTAGTCAAGCCTGCTGTACCAACTCCTAGTACAGGTCTTACCCTATAGAGGTCCAGGGGAACACTAGGAGCAAGCATCCTAGTAGCTCTTTGTGGGCCTCCCCTACCTGGCTGCATGCCTCTTGCTACACCAGCAGTACCTAAGGCAATAGTACCAGCCATAAGCTGCCCAAAGCCAGCAGCCCCTCTTGCTGCCCTGTAAGGTATGCTCCTCTCTCTCCTCCTCTGCTTTAGTCCTGCAACCTCCTCCTCAACAAGCATACCTCCTATCTTCTGGATCCTAGCCTCAGCCAATCTCTCCTGGGGAGTAAGAGGAACCTCAACCTCCTTAAACTCCCATGTCTGCTGGGCTGGGTTCCAGACTCTATGCATTACTTTCTTCTTAGCTGGGATACCAGCCTCCCAGATTTCCATCTCGGCCTCAACCTTTGCTCTCTCACCCTCCCTTATCCTCTTATCATACTTCTTCCTCTCTTTCTCAGGAAGACTAGAAAGTATCTCTTCAGGTGTCTTAGTCCTAGGAGGTACCCTACCCTCGTACTCGGCTGCAGCCTCATCCCTAGCTCTCTTATCCCTAGCAGCCTTTTCCTGCTTAACTTCCTCCTCTGCCATAGTCCTTCTTAAGCGCTCCTGCTCAAGCTCACTCCTAAGCCTCTGGGCGTCCCCATAGGCCCTATCAAGATCAGGCATAGGCAGTTCACCAGCTGGTATGCCAGGAGTAGATATCGTACTCTTCCTTTTAAGCTTACTAGTCAACCAGTCAAACATAGCTTGCTCCTCCTAGTAACCCTCTGGGTACCTGGCATCACCTAGGGTAGTATGGTCCTCAGGCAAAGGCTTACCAGTATAGCCAGCCAAGCCCTCCTGCACAACTACATCCAAATCCTTCCAGTCTAAGCTAGCTAGCTCCTCGTTAGAGATATCCGCCAAGACGTTCCAAACCCTACGGGGGGTGACTTCATACTTCTCAGATAAAGCCTGGATTATAACCTTATACCCCTCCAGGAACTTTTCACTTGCCATAGCTAGACTCCTTTACTTCTCCTACTTAACTGCTCAATAGGAGAGCTACCAATGGGACTAGACCGAGGTTTAGTCCCCCCACTTTGTAGAGAGTTTCCTCTAACACCGGTCAGAGGGGCTGGCCGATTGTAGTAACCAACTGCCTCCCTACTCTTCAACTCACTTAACTCCTCAGGAGAGAACTCAGAAGGCGTCTCAGAAAACTCCCCAGCGTCAATATCTGTAGTAGGAGCTTCTATCTCCCTAGTAGGCATATCACCTTGAGAGTAGTCAATTCTAACCTGAGTTTGTATCTCACCAGGCTGCATCCTACTTACCTTAATAAGCGGTCTGGTATTCTGCCTATCCTTCCACCCTATTCTACCGTTCCTAGAGAGGTAGTCAAGGTATGAAGTCCTAGCATGCTTTGTACTAGAAGCCTCCACCTCAGCCGTAGGAGCCTCACTATTTGGTATAGACACATAGTAAGTAAACATTACTTACCTCCTAAATACCAAGGTTAGAGAAGTTACCGAACCCCACCCCGGTACTTCCCCTACGGTAAGCTGGACGTCTAAGTGGGCGATGACTCGAGCGCCTCGCCTGACGCCGCTCATACGTTCTATCAGCACGGTCAAACATACTGTCAGTCATCTTCATGGCTAGTCCACCAACAATAATAAGTGGAAGTGTGCCTGCTAGTGTATCTAAAACGTTTGCCATCTTACTTCTTCTCCTTCTTATACTCCTGAAAGAAATACTGGGCATCCTTTAAGGCTAGTTCCCTTGTAGGTTCATCCTGAGTTACGTTTGCAAGTAACTGCTTAGAGCGTGCTGCAGCTAACAGGTCACCCTTGTGAGCTTTAAGTAGCAACTTCCTTCTAGTAGTAGCAGGCTGTGACTTACTCCAACCAGAGTGTACCTTAGGAGTAAGCCACTTCTTATCCTTAGAGGGCTTCCTACGCTTTCGTCTAGTACCCTTCTTAGCTACCTTACGCTTAACAGTAGTTGCAGGTATCTTATTACCATACTGGTCAACGTAAGCACTTCGCTTATAGGTAACTAAAGCCGTCTCTACCATGAGGCGTAGACCTCTCTAATCTTTATAGGCCTAAAACCAGCCTCCTTAAGAGCTGATAAAGCTTCTTCCTCTTCTGTCTTCTCTACTTGAATAGTACCAGCCCTAACATTCCAAGCTACGTGGCCTAGTGAACTACCTACAGAGTATACTGCTTCCATAAACCTTTTGTAGGATAGGGACTTAGGCAGCTTTATCTTAGTCCACAACCTTTTAGGCTCCTTTAAACCTTTAAGCTCTGGATGCTCCCTAAGATACTGCCTCTTCTCCCTCTGGTAACCCTTTATTACGTCCTTCTTTGCCTCAATAGCAGACTCTAGGCTACTAAATAAACTACCAGAGCGAAGTTCCACTACACCCTCCTTTACAGGCGTAAAGAAGGCACCCCTGAAGGCAGTAACTGATGTAAGAGGTGTACGCTCTCTTACTTCATCCAGGTCAAATATGTCCATTCTTCTATCTAGATCTACCATACTTCACCACCCTACATTATAAGTCTAACATACCTCAATGCTTCCAGGGAGGAAACTCCTCATACTCCTGCTGACTAACAGTAACATTGCGTCTTCGTCCTAAGTCAACTTGTATCTTCTGCTCCCAACCAGGAGTCCTATCAATTTGAGGAAACACCTTAGGGTCGTCATTCTCCCTCATAACGTTCTCCATCCTAGTAAGCTCAGCTAGAACGTTAGAGGAGTTAGCTTCCCTTCCTTCTGCAAGAAGGCCACGTACAGTAGCTCTTACTAGGCCTGTCAACTCCTTATCAGTAGTAGTCTCATCTATATAAGAACAGGAGTGCTTACCTAGGTACGGATCACTACGTACAACTTTTACCAACTTAGCTATATCTACCATACCTATACTACCCCCACATTATAAGTTTAACATACTCAATACAGTGCCTCAACATTATCAATGTAATTCACCATAATAAGTGACCTCATTTTCTTATCAAATCAATAATGACAACTTACTTACTCCTAAGTCCAGACTTCATGTTCTTCTTAAACTTAGAGAGCTCCCTTCCTAGTGATCGTGAGGCCCTCTTAAGCTTAGTAGTTGTCTTGCTCCTCTTCATCGTAGCGTTCTCCTAATAGCGTTCAACTGGCGCTTGTATAGGTTCTTACTCTTATGTTTCTTACCATTCAAGTTAAGCTTAAGGTCCTTGAACTGGGAGAAGTCCCTCAACTTTTCGTCTGGGATAACTAGCCTAATCTTCTCATCCATACCTACCTCAACTTATCTGTTATCTCAATAAACTTACCAGGGTACTCCCCCAGGCTACGAAGAAAGTACCTATCAGGGAGGTACTCAAGTCCACTGCCAAACAAGCTATTAAAGACATACATAAAGGTATTAACTGGGGACTTAGGTAGGGTAAAACTCCCCCCATAGGGGTTAAGGATAGCATAAAAGGCCCCCTGCCTCTTTATTACTAGGTCAGGCCTATCCTCCCAGATACTATCTAAGCCTTTAGCTTCCTGCCAGTAGTTTTGCCAGTCAGTACCACCGTATCCCTCATCGGATGCTACAATAATAATGGGAGGTACCTTACTATTAGCCAGTATCTGGTCAATAGTACTCTCTATTAGCTTAGTAGTATACTCTAGCTGGCCAAGGTAGTAGCTCCTCCACTCCTCAGGGGGTACCATCCAAGCAGATATATAGCCCCCCTCAGAGTCAAACAAGAAGGGTGGATGAGGCAGAAGTATGTGAGCAAACGTAAAAGTAGAATCTTCCATCTTCGATACTTCTACTAAGCTATCAAACTGCCCTAGGGTAGATGATCTAAGTATAGAGTTTCCACCCTTATCAAAGATGTCTGCTAAGTCATACCAGAGAGTCGTCCTATACAGTGCAAATGAGAGCTCACTAAGGGTACTGTATCTGTAAGTTACGTCAGATCTAACGTTTGTAGCTGTGTAGTCCCACCAAGAGCCTATATGAGCGTAGGTGTAACCAGCCTCCTTAAAAGTGTCTACTACAGGGTTCTGGAATAAGCTCCTACCAAGAAAGTAAGCTGGACTACTACCTAGGTCCTCATCTGTCCAGTACTTCATATTAAGTACAGATGATATGGATAGTATAGTATTGTGGTAGTTAGCGTAGCTAGTAGGGCTTACATGGAAGCCCCTAGAATATAGGAAGTCATAAAACTCATCACCAAAGTCATAATCCAAGTAGTTCTCTAATACCCTAAGATTAGTAAAAGTATCTGGTATAATATAGTAGACGTCAGGAGTAGGATTATGCACAGAACTAATACTACTGGGGGTGTAAGGGTACTCCCTATCCGCACTAACAGCAGTACTAGTAAAAATACCAACTAGTGTGACAAGTAGTATAGATATACTTACTACGTTAGCTATAATAGTTAGGTGAAGCCTTCCAGTAGACCTAGTAAGCTTAAGTACCACAAGTACCCCAGCTACCATAAGAGCTAACCAGATAGGCGAAGCTGTCAAACCATCAGTGTTAGTAAAGTCCCTAATATACCCGTGGAAGATAGTAAGGGTAAGGATAACTGCTGTAACAAGTGCTGACTTCTTCCAGTCCTTTACTAGAAGCTGAGTTGAGCCAAGGACAGCAGCAGTTACACTAACTACTACTAGTAGTGGGGCAGTAATAGAAGCTATTGAAGGAAGTCTCTCCACGTTATTAGAGTATGTGGCTAGTACCCAAACCACGCCTAGTAGCAGTGGGTAGAATGGAAAAACCTTCTTCATTTTACCTCCTTAGTACTAGTACAGACATATGGGAGAATATACACTACTACTACCCATAGACTAGACGGAAGGTAGAGTATAGGAAACCACCAAGGAGAAGTAGTAAATGGGTATAGTACTACTCCTACTAGAAGGAAGACAACCTCCCAGTACCGGGACTGGTAGCTGTATCCGTCAAGAAGAAGTGGCTTAATAGCTTCCTGGTACACATCCCAAATAGCATAGGAACTCAGAAGCAGGAAGATAGCAAGCATAGCTAGGTTAAAGTACTTCATCTTGACTCCATCAAGTATATACTTCTCTGGCTACCCTCAATCTGCCTATAGCTAACTATACTAAAGTCCCTGCTAAAGGCCTCCTCAAACCCCTCCTTAGTATAGCCAGGAAATATATCCTCTCTAAACCTTAGCATCTTTTGTACCTGACTATCCTCCTTAGGGACCCACTCTATAATGAGGTAACTGCAGTTATCAGCTAAGAAGGAAGATACACGGTCCAGTGGGAGGTTATTACCAATAGCTAGGTGATGTATCAGAGCCAAGCACATAATCGTGTCAACGTTTAGCCTGGACAAGAAGGACTCCCTCTCAGTATTCTCCCAACCTATAGCAGGACTAGGATTAGTTATATCAACTACTAAAGGCAGGATACTATCCCCAGAAGAGTTAGACTTGTAGAGTAGTTCAATACAAGCTTGATCACTATCAACTGCTATAACCCTACAACCTAGACCAGAAGCTACTTGAGAGTACAAGCCTACATTACACCCAAAGTCAGCTACTACTTTGGAGTCAATCCTCCTAAGATACTCCTCAACTATGTAAGCCTTCTTGTGAGTAGCCTCATCACTATAGTTGCACTCCTTCTCGTAGTCCTTCCACCCATAGGGAGGCTTCCAGTTAAGGTTCTTTATAGTAGCTTCCAAGCTACTAACTAGGGAGGTAAGCGTAAACTTACTCACCCTAACTCCTAGCCTAGGCGTAATAGCCCTAGTATCAATCCCATTAAGCTTTAGGTGGAGGAGTAGGCCAAGCCTCAGCCAGGCACTACTGGGTAGTAGATGGGATGCAGACCCTAGCTTTAAACCATCAATCTCATAGAGAAGCTTCTTAATAAAGCCAACGTCTCTGTAAGCAGCAAGAGAGAGAGGAGCAAGAAAGTGTTTACAGAATTGGCTATAAGCCACCCAAGGCTTACCCTCACTATAGGGGTAAAAGGATAGGTGGTCAATGAGAACAGGACTACCCCCAACAAACTGCACATTGTAAGCAGAAGCGTCCTTAAGGGTATAGTTATACTCAAGCGCGATCTTCTGAGTCCTAAGTGTAAGTAGAGCAGCATCCTTAAGCATAGAGAAGGACCACTCATATGGATAGGATATAAAGGGAATCTGCTCTGGCTTAAGTATATTACCTACTACTTCGAAGGGGAGAAGTAGTCCCTCATCTATAAGTCTACTCGATAGCCCAGACTCAACTAGACCGTTGACTATAGGCAGGTAGGACTCAGCTACCTTACGGTAGATTATACCTCCATCCTCAAAGACATACCCACTTGGGTCCCTAAATGAGCTACTTACCCTTAGCATCTTTACCTCTAAAGAACCTTGCTTTTATACTCCTCCAGTAGATACCAGCTAGTACTGGTATAGCTACTAGTGAGCCAACTATTACTTGAACAACCAAACCCCAGGCTGACGAGTCAAGATACATCCTTAACCTCCTTCTCCAAGTTCCTAAAATCACTCTTCCAAGCCTTAGGAACCCCCCTCTTCTGCAGCTCCTTACCTATAAGATACAAAGACTGCCTAAGGTTAAGCTCACCACTCTCAGTTGCTATAGATATCAGAGCCCTTAATCTATTAGTAAGGTGCCTGGGACGTTTAAGCTTCCTATAGGTATCAATCCAGGCATCAACCTCATCACTTATATAAAGAGAGATACTATCCTCCTCAGACGAATCCATATGCCCTAAGGTAAAGTGAGAAATCTCATGAGATAGACTAGTACCTGTTGGCCTCTTAAACAGAATTATCTCCCTAATATCCTCCTCAGTATCCACATTGGCCCTAGCTACCTCCCCTTTACCAGCTAGTAGCCTCTCTCCTTCTGTAGCATACCTAATCACTGTCATGCTCTGGGTAACCCCCTAAAGCTAAAGGTCTTGCTAATTGGGGAACTACTTCCTGAGGAGGCCTGCTTGTCTAGTCCCTTCTTAGCACTTACTAGAAAGCTCCTAAGCGAAGATAAGTCTGCAAACCTAGAAATACCCAATGTCTTTGTCCAGTTCTTACCGTACTTAGACTTAAGCTCAGAGATAACAGCCTCTCGCTCAGCTATCTCAGCCTGCTTAGTTACTACCTCCTCCTCAACAATAGCTCTATCACGCTCATCTTCTAGCTCACTCAAGGTTGGTCTCTTCTTGAAAAGTGCCATCTTAGCCTCCTTAGGATATCTCCTCCACGTAACCAGCTTTAGCAAGTCTGGATAGCTTACTCTTAGCTTCACTATCTATTGCTACTAGCTCATCCTCAGTAGCTGTCTTAAATTCGTACAGATGGTCAAGAACATCGTCCCTATCTGGCCTAGGAATCCTTACAAATCTTTTACCCTCTTTAGTCAAGCGGTAGATCCTCATTCACAAGTCCTCTATAGGGATACGCATTTGTTTCCCCGTAAAAGGTATAGTCTCATTAGTGTTATACATACCAAAGAAGGCAGGGCCAAACACTTTTATCCTACTCCTCCTACCAGTCCTCAAGTCAAGGAACCTAGTAGTAGCCCAGCCTGTAGTACAATAGCCTAGGCATCTTGGGCATACCTCACCAGAGCCCTTACAATATTCGCAGTCAGGGCTAGGACCAGTACCATCCCTACCACAGTGAGGACAAGCTATACCATTTCTAACGACTCTACCCTCCCCCTTGCACTTAGTACAGGGCTCCTCCTTTAAGAATCTACACGTACCCCTAACATCAACCTGCCTCCTAAACCTCTTATCCATAACGTCAATATGGTGGAAGCAGGCATAGAGATCAACACCACGCTTCCTAGTCTGGACAGTATAGTACGTCCACAGGATATTAGCTCTACCTCCAGACCTTCTAGCATCTAAGTACTGCTGGGCCTCATCCAAGAGGGTTATACAGTTATTTAGCTGCTCATCTTGGATATGCTCCATGAAGTACTGCATATCAAACTTAGTATAGGGGAAGGCCAGATGTATATTAGAAATTATCTTCTTCCCATTCTGGTAGTGCTCACTACAAGCTAGGGCCACAGCAGAAAGAGTCTTTCCACTACCCATTACGCCTTCAAAGGTTGTAATCATACTACCTCCCTACAAGCCCTCAGTACCATCCTGCCCAACTACTCCTCCCTAGACTCTCCTAGTCTCCTAACACCGAGCAGTACCTCAACAAGCTCTAGTACTCCTTGCCTATCCCTACTCTTCTGCCTAGTTAGAAACTCTTCGTCAAACTGCTTAAGTACCTTAGAGTTGTACCGCTTCTGGAGCACTCCTAGTATTGTAAGTACATACATAAGCTGAGGCGGTATCTCACTTATCATCTTAAGCCTCTGGTAGTTCTTCGTGTCAAAGAGGACACTAATAGCCGACATCTCCTCAGAGGCGGAAGAGGAGACTATAGCATCCATGAGACTTCTTTCACCAGGCATGGTTACCTCCTAATTAAGACCTTCGCACGTAAAAGTTTATCCACTGAAGCCAGAACTTGGTTAGTAGTAGCAAACTCCTTGCTACCATAGCTATTCGTATAGGGCTTACCCAGCTTAAGTACCCTCACTATATTAAGTCCTACCCTACAGCCGCTAAGTATAGCTATATCCAAGGCAGTTAACTTATCCCTAGCCTCCTTAATAGCCTTCTTGTCTTCTACTGAGTAGTACTTCACTTATGCCTACTCCTAAGGGAGCCCAGCCTAGCTTTATAGTTGTCCCTTACTAACTGAGCCCTAGTTCTAGTTAGCTCCTTAGGAGGCTTGTCCCACATATTCCACGTCTTCTTACCATCCGTCATAGTCACCTTCGTCTTACCTAGGCCAGTAAGGTAGTAGATTAGGCAGCCAAAGGCCATAGATATAAAAAGGTAGCTAAGTAAGGAGTTAAGATTGCCTTCAAGAATAGGAGAGGTAGTTAAAGTAGTAACTGTAGCAGTTACATTACCAGATACCTCAGATATAGACGATGAGCTTACCTCACGAACTAGTTGACCAGTTACAAATAGTATACCTAGTACTAACCAGGATACTCCTGCTCCTATGCCAAACAGTACGGTACGGGATATAAGTAGGACTATAGTAAGTAGACTAGCTAGTGTTACTAGCCCTACAAAGATAAAGCTACCATCTATTATCATCTAGCTACCGCCCTAAGTGCATCAATCGCCCTCTCAATAGCCCCAAGCCTACTTATAACGTAGAACACCATAAGCAGAGCTAGAACACTAGCGCCTGCAGTAAGCATAGTTAGTATTCTCTCCCCCTTATTAGGTTTGGTATCAGCACCAACACCCTTAACTAGGTTAATTAACCATTGAGTGTCAAGTACAACTGGTAGCTCCTTGGATGATAACGCTCCAGCAGGAGGATTCTCCCAGTCCAAAGGGTCACTCCTACCTCTCATCAGCAACGAGCACCATACTGTAACCTGGAAGCTTGCTAGTACCTTAGGCCACCCTATAGGGTAGTCTACTGGCTTCATAAGGCTAGTCTTAAGTAGCCACTGGTCCTCCTTATCCCTAACAAAGTCATCGCTAGTAATCTTGAGAAGCTTAATTGTAAGGGGTCTACCCTTCTCTATAATAGCGCATAGGTGGTTCCCCTTCGTTCTACTCTTTACATAGAACTGGAGGAGAAGTGGTAGAGCCATAATAGAGATAATGAGTAAGATGACCGGAAGTACTACGTTTACACTAACCATGAAAACCTCCCACTTAGTTTAGTTATTAGAAAGCTAACGTAAGCTGGTCAAAGCTTATAGTAAGATCACTCATCTAAGATAGCACCTTTTGAAATATAGATATGAAGGTGACTACGATACCCCAAAGAAACATTGCCATTAGGGGAGCCCAGACTACCCACTTAATGTACACCCAGCCTCCATCTATAAAGGAAAAGTCCCAAATAGCCACCTTAAATAGAGAGGTAAAGAAGCCAGGAACAAAAGCTACTATATCTAGGAAGCCCCAGGACTCCTCACTACCTACCTGCTGCCATACTAGGAGGCTATTAAGAGTACTCTGCTCTCCAGCCCCAACTACGCCCTCCTCTATAACAAGCCCTAGTATAGATCCTACTACAAATAGGAAGACGTAGAAAGCTACATACTTAGGAGCCACTTACACACCTCTCACTGCTACCAAGTAAGTACCACCAAATATAGCGTACACTACTAGTACCCACCATCCTACAGCTCCAGTACTAGAAGCAATAGCCAGTCCTACTCCTACTGCAATAGCAGCTAGTAGAGAGCTACCCGTAGCAATTGCAACACCTACCCCTATACCAATAGCCCCAAAGATTACAAGTACACCGTAGAGTGTGTTCCTATCCCAATCTAGAAGTATAGAAGCTGGATCAACCAGACTACTAGGAAGCCAGTCTATGGAGACATCAGATGTCTCACCAAACATAGGAAGAGAGCCAGGCAGGGGGAGTACAGTAGGAGGATCAGAGTCTCCTACTGAGGTAGACACGTAAGACGCAGTACTAACTATACCCCCAACGCCTACACTCAACTGGTAGTTGCTCCCCCACGTTATAGTTCCATGGTTATCGTTCCCAGAGCGGTCCGGGAACGTAGTTCCGGATATGATGGTGATGGGGTTGTAGTAGGCTGCTTGGGTACCGGAGACGCTAATCTCGATGGCACCGGCATACGGCACCCCCTCCATGAAATACCAGCTATTCGCGTTGTCAGGGACGGAGAGATTCGCCGCCCAGTCTCCAAGGGTGCCGTCCACGAGCAGCTTCAACGGCCCACCCTTGACGTTCCAGTCACCGCCGGAGTTGGTAGCCGTGTAACCGCCTACCGAATCGGTCAGCGTATTTCCAGTACCCTCGTCCAGCTTCCACCATGCTATCGGGGCTACTCCGGCGTTTCCGGTCTGAAAGTCAGCCAGTACCTGAGCCGGGGTAAGCTCGACATTCCATATCATTACATCGGATAACCCGGCATCGAGGGGGGACGTTGCGCCCTCAGTAACCGCGCCCATTGTGAGCTTGGAAGTGGTATTCGACATACCGGTGTATGTACCGCCGATGGTTTCATTGGCGACATCAATCTGCACACCATCAAGGAATAACTTGAAAGAGCTGTTGGTCTCGTTGCCGCTGTAGCTGAACGCAACGCGGTGTTTCTCGCCCTCGTAAGCAGTGAGGGCATCCGACCTGCGTCCGATATCAGCACCGCCGTTCGCTAAAAATGTCTTTACCGCTAATTGGTCACTAGCTGTAAAGTAAAAGAACCACTCGCGGTTATTGCCGGTCGGGTTGAGCTTACCAACCAGCGCCCCGCCGGTGGCATCATCGAGATAGACCCATACTGCACCACTGAATGGCCGGTCTACACCAGCTCCGTTAGTGAATGAGAAGACATCATTATCCGCCACCCAGGCGTAATCGCTGTTCGCCTTGACGAAATCCAGCGCGGATGCCTGCTGCACCACCACGTCATGTTCCCCGGCTGAGGCGGCGGTGGAGACGGAGGCGGTAACAACTGATTCTAAAAACTTGAACTCGTAAAGGAATACATCAGCATTCCCGATAGCGAATTGGCGAAATCGCGCCTTCGTTACGTTAGGATATTGCGCGGCGAAGGTAACGGTATACCATGCGAGGTGACTGTGCGCGGTACCGGAATAGACATTGTGCCAGGAACCGTCGTAAACATCAACTTCTACAGTTGTGCGATTGGCGTCCTTCCAAGTCCAGAACATGATACCGTTCGCCGTCATCGAAGCCGTTTCCAGTTCCAGATACTGAGAGAATGTGCCGGTACCGCCAGCTACGGTGTACCGAGCTGTTGTCCCAGTATTGTTGTCTATCGCGTTTGCATCATCACTCCATACGGATGAAGGGTCGTTCGTGCCATTCGGCGTAATATTGGACGAAGCCCCCCATATCCCTGCCGTCACATTTCCTGACGCATATGTCACTGTAATGGCATCGTCCTTCCGGGTCAGGTTTGCTGTTCCGGTCAGGTACACGTCCGTGTAGTTTACCTGGAAGCTATTCCCTAACTCCATCGTGGCAGGGTCAGCGACGGTATAGTAGCCGCCGTTGCCAGGTATTATACCAAAAGAACTAGCAGGAGTATACCCTGTCTCAAACCTATACCCCCTCTCCTGGTTAGCTAAGAGAGAGGGCACAAGTATACCAATCTTATCATCAGCCACCATATACTTACGTTCGGAGGTACCCTCATACACCCTAATATCTAGTCCATTACTAGTAAGAAAGCCCAAGTCAACTGCTTGAGTAGTACCAAAAGGCACTAGAGCAGGCACATAAACTCTATCTACACTAGAGTTATCTGACACAGTAATCTCAGACCGATAGACACCCTGAGCTAGGATAGGGAGAGAAGGAGCAAGAGTAAGTATAAAGACCAGAAGAAGGAGTAGTCTTCTCACTTATAGCCTCCCTAGAATAAACGTTACCGAAAAGAATAGTGCAACAAGGAAAGCAGCAATAAAGGTGATAGATAAGGGTAGTATACCGATAATATTACCAGCAAAGAGGAAGGGTAGACTAACTACTATAGAGGTAGGTACTGAGCCCGTAGCTATGAATATCCTCCCTGAAAGGACAAAGAAGATAAGAGCAAGCCCAGCTCCTCCCACTAGCCTGCCCATATTAGGCTTGCCTACTACCCACTGCCCCAAGCCATCAAGAACAGCCTCTAGTCTAGCCCCCATTCTACCCTGTAGAGTAGTCTCAAATGACTTAGTATACGTAGGATCCTCGTACCCAGGGTAACTAGAATAGACCTGGAATATAGTAGGACATATACTATCCAGCCCAGGTATAGCCTCCTTGAACTTCACCATACCAGTAGAGTTAAGCTTACCCCCAGAGGTAAGAAGAGTTATACCCCAAGACTCCTCTAGATCCCTAGCTAGTACAATACTCCAATCAGCAAGGTAACCTCTAGTAATATCCAAAGAGCTACCCTTAAGCCAGCGTCCTGCTGTAAGAGTAGTTGTCCTCATATCAACTCCCTCAGACAGAGAGGGGAAGATAGAAGGGTTACCTAGTACCCTAACCTTCAACTCATCGTTAAGTACGTAGCCAAAGCTAGCAACCTGAGCGGGAGTCATATAAATAGAGGTGAAGTTATGTTGGTAGTAGTCTAGAGCCCTATCAGGACCCTTTGTAGTACCATCCCAGATACCAACTAAGAAGGTGTCTTGAGGGTCCTGTGTAGGGTCAGGAGTATACATAACCTTATACTCTATAAGGAAGAGCATATCTCCCGCCTCCCATAGCCCCTCATAAGCCTTGACGCTCTCAATCGTAATCTCAGAGGGGGGGTCAGGAGGATCACCCGCAAGCACAGGAGTAACTACAAGAAGAGGAAGTAGTACTGGTAGTAGTACTAGTAGCCTACAGAGCTTTAGTCTCAAGTTCATAAGTACCAAAGTCCCTTACCTTACCCTTCTGAGCAAGAGAAGTTAGAGCACCTCTAACCTTAGACTCAGTTAAACCAGTAGCAATAGGAAGAGAGTCCAAGGAGGTATAACCATCAGCTACAGCATCATAGACTATCCTCTCCTCCATACTCCACTTGGAGGTTGCAATTCTCTTCTCAACTGAGCTAAGCTGACTAGGTGTAAGTGACTGAGCAAACCCTGGTAGACGCATAAAGCTACTAAGCTGCCTGGAATCAATGTTCTCGTGACCAGTTATACCATAGTGTTTAGCTTCGTAGTCCATTAGATAGCCTCCCTACCTTAGCTTAGTTCTACCTCTATACCCAGGGTGGTAGAGGTGCTTATTAGTAACCAGAGAGTCAGGAGAACGTACGCCCCTAGGAGAAAGCTTACCAAGAGCAGAGAAGACCCTACCAATACTATCAGAGGTCCTTCTACGCTTCTCTGACTTTACGGTACGGATGTACTCCCGAATGAGCTCCTCGTCCATCTACCTAACACCGCCTAACTTCTTCAAGAGGCGTCTATGCCTCCTCTGTGCAACACTAGTAGGAGGTATCTTACTTAGCTTAGGCTTTATAATAGTACTCTTCTTCCTCTTCATAGCTTATGCACAGCTCTTGTCATACCCTTAGAAAGAGACTTATGACGCTTTACTAGGATAGCTTTCAGCATACCCGTCGCCTTCGACTGGTCAGCCGTAGGTAGCTCTATAATCTCAGCATTTCGTGATAGGTTAGAGTCATCTATATAGCGCTGAGCGTGTAATTCTGTCTGAAAGGCACGTCCACCAATCACTACAGGACGTAGTGTACCATCCTTAGAAGCTGTATAGTCAACTACCCAGTAGAAGCTACTCATTTAAGCCTGCCTAGACTATCCAGGTGCTGGCTATTAATAAACCAGTCAAACCTCTTACCAAACTTACCTCTAACCTTCTTTAGGTGCTTAACCTCAGCATCAAGTAGGTCTAGAACCCTAGAAGGACTAGAGTTACTACTCCCAAGGGACACTAGTGACGTCCTCAAAACCCCCTCAAGAGAGGCCTTATAGCTTACAATTCTAACCATAGTACTAGATACCTCTCAATACCCTAGCAATAGTCTCACTTGCGCCGTAAGCTCTGACCCTCTTAGAGGTCAAGGGTATCTTTCTCTTCTTAGCTCCCATTACCTCAGGCATATAAAGTATAAGGCCAGGCATAACCCACCTACCCCCTCTAAGTAACTTACCAATACCCTTACTAGGACTACCCCCACCCATCTGGGGAGGAGAGCCGAGCTCAGGCCAGACAAAGGGGATAGGACGTGGTACCTGGGGAGGTTTAGGAGGCGTAGGATCCACTATCCCTATATCTACAATAGGAGGAATAGGAACATGGACAGGAATAGGATCTGGTACAGGTATTGTTACTTTCGTAGGGGTAGGGAGATCCGCAGGAGCAGTAGGCCTAACAAGCTCAGGTACTGGCTCAGGTATAGGATCAACTACTGGCTCAATAACAGGAACAGTAGGACGACTGGGCACAGGTGCAGTAACAGGGTAGGAGTCAGGGGTAGCCCCAGGAGTAACCACAGGAGCAGTAGTAGGAGGAGCCACAGGAGTAGGAATCCTAGGAGCTACTACTATAGGCCTAACCTCAGGATGAGTGTAAGGGTCAGACACAGGATCTATCACTGGGTAAGTAGTAATATTAGGAGCAATAAAGGGTACAGCTACAGGAGAAGGCGTCCATATCCTAGTCCCAGTAACAGGGCCAGAGAGCTCAATACCAGCCTCACTAGCTCTAGTAAGTACCTGGCCAGCGGATAAGGTACCACTAGGGCCCCCACGCCATATACTCTCAAGCCTATACAACTCAAGCAGCCTATCAGCCTCAGTAAGCACAGAAGGCTGGCCTACCATAGCCTCGGTAGGGGTAGGACCCCTATAACCTGAGCTAGCTAGAAGCTCCTTCTCAAGCCTAGATATAGTACCAGGGGTTCGCCCAAGCCACCCTCTCATAAACTGGGACTCAGTCATAGGTGTAATAGGCACAATCCTACCAAGTACAGGAACCTGCCTAAGAGAAGGAGCTACCTCGTAAAAGGCTGCCTGAGCCTTAGGAGCCCAAATAGGAGAGGTAAGAAGAGCTACGTTAACAGCTGTTAAAACCACCTCAGAAGGCCTAATAGCACTACTATACCCAGCTGGGGATGGCCTACCAGCCGTATCATAAGCTCTACCAGCTTCCCTAAGTCTCTCGTTCTCAAGTCTTAACTCTGCGGCAGTAGCTATACCCCTATGAGGATGTTCCCAGCCCCTCTCAGTATAGTATCTGTCTACGTAAGACGTCTTACTAGTAAGAGTGACCTCAGGGTAAAGTGACCTAGTGATAGGAAAAAGTGTAGATAAGGCCTTAACACCACCTGACTCAAGTACCTGACCAGTACCAAACTTCTCCTTATATAAGGTAGAAGCCTCCCTTAACCTCTCATCCAGCAGCCTGAGATCCGACTCAGAGGCTATACCCCTGTGTAGAGTACCACCCAGATGCTTAGGAAGCTCCCAGCCCCTCTCCTGAAAGTACCTAGATACAAAGAGGTCAGAGGACACAGGCTTATCCATCTCAGAAGTAAGAGGGTAGTCCTTGATATACTGCTGGGCTTCTTCAACCTTCTCCTGAGAGTAGCCAGCAGCAAGTATAGTAGAGGGAGCAACCCCTCCCCTAAGGGCACCTGCTAGGTCAGCCCCAGCAGCAGTAGTAAAATCCTCAAGCTGTCTAAGGGCCCCAACCTGAGCGTAGTAATCCAAGGTAGCAGCCTTAGCTTCATCAAGCTGAGACTTGGATACCCCAAACAGGGCAGCTTGAGAAGCTGTAAGCAGGCCAGAGGCAGCACTTAGGTTAAGCTGGCCATTCTTAATAGCCCCAACTTCCTGGAGCTCTATAGTAAGCCTAGCCCTCTCAACATCATCCTTAGGCGCAGCTATAGGAACAATATCTCCAGAGGAAACCTTGTAAAGAATCTTACCCTCTGAGGGTATAGCTCCCACCACCTTAGGCCTAGGACCCTCCCCCAACTCAGCCATCTCATTCTCAAGCCAGGCTTGAGATGAGTTAAGAGTAGAATCGTCTACCTTCTGCCAAGCTCTCAGGCCAGAGGACTGAATAACTAGAACCTCTCCTGTAGTAGGAGAAGAACCAACTACCTTACCAGTATCAGGATCAGGACCACGGACGGGGGCAACCTCTACAGAAGACCTATATAGGGCTTCCAGAGGGGTAGCACTAGGAGTCTCACTAGTAGTCTTAGAAGGAGGTACTAGGAGCTCACTAGAAGCCTGAGCCTTCATCATCTCTACTGCTAGGTCCAAGCTTAAAGACCTCCTACTAAGTTATAGAAGAGTAGGGGTGGCAGTTTACTTATAGCTACCACCCCTACTTGCAAGGAACTGGGTTAACCCTGACCACCAATCCACGCTACCGCCCCAAGGAGGATAACAGCAACGAAGATGTATGGGAGGACACCAGCCAGAGACTGGATGCCCGCCGGTGCCGCAGTAGTCGTAGAGCCCACAGTGTACGTGATGTTCGCTGTGGAGGTAATGATTGTCGGGACTAGGGAGACGCCAACCACTATGGAGATCATTATGCCAATTAGTACTGCTACTAGCATAGTTAACTTCCTAGTGCTAGCTTACCCCTGACCCCCAATCCAAGCCACTGCGCCCAGGAGGATGACAGCTACAAAGACGTAGGGCAGGACTCCCACCAGGGAGACCAGACCCGCCGGAGCCGACAGTGACGAAGCCCCGATAGCTGAAGTCGTGGTCAGAATAACAGGGACCAGACTAACACCCACCACGATAGAGATCATGATGCCGATAAGCACTGCTACTAACACTAGTCAAAAACCTCCCGGATAGTATAACCAGTAAGGACAGACAACCTGTATTTGTCCCACATTATAAGTCTAACACACTCAATAACTAGACTCAACATTATCAATATCAGTGTAGTAAGTAAACCTCACTTAAAGATACCCTAGTCAACCTTATCAATATAAGTATAATTTTACCAATCTTATCAACCAGCATCCACCACCAACTCCACCACCTCCCACGTACCAGCTACCCACTACCA
>Ga0209323_10000107_pt1 | contig 47967 bp, 48 predicted proteins | sample Rifsed19ft2_FD_184014 | JGI IMG/M metagenome (GOLD analysis project Ga0209323, IMG submission 184014) | Soil microbial communities from Rifle, Colorado, USA - sediment 19ft 2 (version 2) | ecosystem: Environmental > Terrestrial > Deep subsurface > Rock core/Sediment | place: Rifle, Colorado...
TATAACATAAACCTTCTCTCCAACCAGAGCCGCTACAGCGCCGGAGCGGTGCGTCGGCATTGTCCTCCCCCAGGACCATGTATCGCTTTGTGGGTCATATATCTCTATAGTGTCAAGACTTAGGAAATTAGGCCCTCCTCCGCCAAAGACATATATCTTCCCATTATACGATACAGTTGCCGGATGCGAGCGTGCTGTCTGTAAGGATTTCTTTATGTTCCACATAGTCCGCTATTTTACTTAAATGTACGGCAAATGGTCAACAGTTATTCTTGCATATGTCATTATCATAAATAATTGACACCAGGAATGAGAACTGCTATATATATTTCGTAATTTCGAATATACATAATTTATTAAAGAAGGAGCCCAGCATGGATAACCGGATAACGATCATTATAAATGACCCGCCTTACGGTACTGAAAGACCATACAATGCACTCAGGCTTGCAAACAGCCTTATCAAAAGAGAGGGCGTCAGTGTAGCAGTCTTTCTTATGGGGGACAGTGTAACATGTGCAAAGGCAGGACAGAAGACGCCGGACGGTTATTACAATATTGAACGGATGCTTAAGCCTGTTGTCAGGCGCGGCAAGGTCTTACTGTGCGGGACATGCATGGACGCAAGAGGGATGACGGAAGGTGACATGGCCGAAGGTTGCAGCAGGAGTACACTGGATGAGCTTACAGAGCTTACTATAAGTTCGGATAAGGTATTAGTATTTTAGGGGCGTCCCTATTTATCCAGAAATATTTTAAGGCTCTTAAAGGCCGTTGGATGCCGGAGTTTCCTCAGCGCCTTAGCCTCAATCTGACGGACCCTCTCACGACTGATATTTAACTGCCTGGCAATCTCTTCCATGGAATGGCGTTTCGATTCACCTATGCCAAACTTCATTCGAATCACCTTCTCCTCTTTGGGGGGAAGAGCTGAAAGTATCTCATTCAACTCATTCATAAGCTCATCGCTTACAATATCATCAGCCGGCGATGCCTGTTCCTTATCCTCAACAAAATCAGACAGAGAACCTTCCCCATCCTCGCCTGCAGGCGCTTCAAGAGAGACCTCTTTGTGCATCATCATATTCATATAATCCTTAATCTTGTCAACTGGCAGGCCCATCTTTTCCGATAGTTCCTCGGGCGCAGGCTCCCTGCCATTCTCCAGAATAAAACTGACTGATGTACGGATCATCTTGTTGATCTTAGACAATATATGTGCCGGAATATTTAATGATGTACCCGACAGTAAAGCTGATTTCATAATATATTGCCTGATCCACCAGGTGGCATAAGTGGAAAATCTGTAACCCTTTCTGTAATCAAACTTTTCTACTGCCCGCATCAGTCCTATATTACCTTCCTGTATAAGGTCCATAAGCTGTGTATCATTCCTCGAATATTTCCTTGCAATATCTGCTGAAAGCCTGAGATTTGCCCTGATGAACCTGTCTTTTGCCTCTTGCTGCCTGTTCTCAATTTCATCAATTGAAGTCAATATCTCCCGGTAATCGCTTTTACCTCCCTGATTATCTACTCTCATTTTCTCAACTGTCTTTTCAATTATCCCGGTAAACCTGTCTGCATCAAGGATGCGGGATATAAGCAAGTCATTGTCCCTGCCGCTATTGCAGAGTTCAATAATTTCATCTGTAATATTTAATATATCTTTGCCGGCATCTATATCTTCCTCTTCCGGCAGAATACCTGAATCATCATGCGTTGCATCTTCTTTGCCCTCTTCTGCCTCCATCAGGAGACCTTTCAACTCATTAATCTCCTCTGTAAGCGCCCCTGTATCTAATAATTTACGAACGATGGCCGCACGGCAATCCTCAAGACATCTGGCAAGCTCAATCTCCTCATCCTTTGTCAGGAGAGGGACAGAGCGAATTTCATTTAAATATGTCTTTACAGAATCAGATGATTTCATGTTACCGGTTTATTATTATACCAGACTAATGATATTATAATGATGTTATAAGGTTGTAATAGAAATTACAATAAGTTATAGTGAAATGTACACAAGAAAGGGGGTATTTAAGATGAGCAGAAAACCTGTACCATGGCGGGGGCCGTCTGAACTGGCACATATGGCAAAAGATATGGAGCGTTTAATGGAAGAATCCATTGGACACGGATGGGGACAGCGCGGCCTGCCGTTCCTGCGCCGCTGGCAGGCATTAAAGAGAGCCGAGGAATGGGCGGCATCTCCTAAGGTTGATGTCTATGAAGAGGGCAATGATGTCATAGTTAAGACCGAAGTCCCCGGTATGGAAAAAGATGAAATTGAAATATCCCTGGATGGAAACACCCTCATCCTTAAAGGTGAGAAGAAAAAGGAAGAGAAGATCGAGGACAAAGACTATTCTTACTGTGAGCGCTACTTCGGGGCTTTCACAAGGACAATAGAACTTCCTACTGACGTGCAGGCAGATAAAGTCACTGCAGCCCTTAAGAACGGGGTACTGAATATAAGATTACCCAAGCTGGAGACTGCAAAGAAGAAAGAAGTCAAGATCAAGGTTGACTAATGATGCCCCCTCCCCTTAATCCCCTCCCGCAAGGGGAGGGGAAATCAAGCGTATAGCAATGTCTCCCCCTCCCTTGACGGGAGGGGGCAGGGGAGGGTGAACCAGGATACTCAGATGAAGCAATCTCCACTCTACGAAATTCACAAGTCTATCGGTGCCAAGTTCACTGAGATTCATGGCTGGGAAATACCGGCACATTACGGAGACCCTGTGGCAGAACACGTTGCAGTCAGGAGCAATGCCGGCATTATGGATATGTCGCACAGGGGAAAGATCCGCGTCTCAGGCAAAGACAGGACTAAGTTTCTACAGAATATCCTTTCGCAGGACATAAACAAGCTCACACCCGGAACCGGCGGACATGCCACCCTCTTAAACACAAAGGGGCACATGCTCGCCTACATGCGCATCTACAGTGATGAGGATTCATTCCTTATAGACACAGAACCAGGCGAGACTGACAAACTCATACAAATACTCAATCGCTATCTCTTCAGGGAAGATGTGAAGATAGAGGATACCACATTGAAATATGGCCTTTTGACAGTGCAAGGTCCCAATTCAAGGGAGATTATCTGCAGGATAAGCGGGACTGATATTAAGGAGATGGAAGAGTGCAGTCACGTTAACCTGACTATAAACAACATCAACTGCAGGATTGCCAGGACTACATATACGGGTGAAGAGGGTTATAGCATTTATGCCCCGTGGGATAGCATTCATGGTGTCTGGGAAACCATGGGGGGTAGTGAAATAACTCCCTTCGGCCACAATGCCTTTGAAACATTGCGAATCGAGGCAGGCATCCCACTCTACTCTATTGACATGGATGAGGACACAATCCCCATTGAGGCCAATCTCGATCATGCAATCAGCTACACAAAGGGCTGCTACGTTGGTCAGGAGACAATCGCCCGCATAAAATTCAAGGGGCATGTGAACCGGACACTGACAGGATTTTCCATTGAAGGAGACATCATCCCCGTAAAGAACGACAGGATTTACACTGTTACAGAAAATACGGAACATGATATAGGTGTAATTACAAGTGCGTGCTTTTCTCCAACCCTCAACAAATCAATAGCAATTGGTTATTTACGAATCGGATACAATGAACCAGGCACTGAAGTCTGTATAGATAGTAAATCTCATAAGATTTCTGCAGTTGTTGCCGTCATTCCTTTTTATAAAATAAGTAAGCCGCAAGGCGATTAACATCGTCCCATAAAAAAACAATTGACAAAGCTCCCATAAGATGTTAAAAATTTGGGTTATTTCAAGTGAGGAAAAGTAAAACATGGTGAAAGACGGCAATGATAACAAGTACCGTTATGTTCACCAGGTCGGGTTGTATACAGCCATACCTATAATACTTGTGGCAGGACCGGCAGTAGGCTTTTTTATAGGAGATTATATAGATAGAAAGTTAGGTACAACCCCGTGGTTTATGCTCTTCTTCGTTGTGATCGGATTTGTTGCCAGCATAAGACAGACCATAGAGTTTATTACCAAGGCCTCTAATAGAAAATAATATGGACAGAGACTTTTTAAAAAGATCAATAAGGGCATCTGTAATAGTTACAGCAATACTCGCCCCCTTTACGTTCCTCTATTTTGGCATCCCGACAGGATGGGGGTTTGTGGCCGGTGCGGTATGGAACATCATTAATGTATACCTGCTATCACAGGTAATCATAAATCTGATTACACCACATCAGTCAAACAAGAAGCTCGGTGCAGTGGCAGGCATATTAAAATTTCCGGTACTGTATGGGATCGGCTTCGTAATCTTAAGCTATACTAACCCGTCAGTATATGGTATCATGGCGGGGTTTTCATTAATACTTGCAATCTTTTTATTAAAGGCAATAGGGATCTGTTACCTGAACACCTCTTATCAGGGGAAGAAGAGTTATGGAAGCAGCTAATGGCGCACACGGCGGCGGAGCGCCGGAAGTAGCCAATATAATCACATTACTTAACAGTTATTTTCATGAGTCATCTATCATCTCTTTTCTGCATCACTGGGAGAATCCATTCTTCTCAGGGCTGATTATTATAGGACTTGTTATTGTTGCAAGATTGGCGACGAAACAAAGGGCTATGGTGCCCGGCAAACTGCAGAATTTTGTGGAGTTCGCACTTGAGAGCCTTGATAATCTTTCTAAGGGAGTCATCGGTCATCACGGAAGGCATTATGCACCATTCATAGGCACACTTTTTATCTATATACTGGTCATGAATCTGAGCGGACTTGTCCCGTTTTTCAAGTCTCCGTCTTCAAGCCTGAACACTACCATAGGTCTTGCTGTTATAGTATTCATATATGTACAGTATACAGGTTTGAGAAGGCTCGGGATTGGCGGGTATATCTTTCATCTCCTTGGACAACCACGGGATGTTATGGGATGGGTCTTCGTGCCGCTGATGCTTCCCCTGCATGTAATCGAGGAATTCATTAAGCCGATGAGCCTCTCTCTCCGTCTTTTTGGCAACGTTTTCGGGGAAGATGTGTTGATCGGCGCATTTGTTACAATGGGTATTATGGCATTGAGCTTTATGGGAAGCCCGATTGGAATACCGCTTCAGATTCCATTTATGCTCCTTGCAATAATAACAGGGACTATTCAGGCGTTGGTGTTTACACTTTTGAGTACTGTTTATTTGTCTTTGATGTTGCCGCATGAGGAGCATTGAGACGTAAGACATTTTAACTTAAGAAAGGAGGAGGGATACAATGGATTTTCAAACAACTTTAGGATTGGCGCTTCCAATTGGAGTGGGATTGGCGGCTATTGGTTCAGGGCTTGGTCTCGGCAGGGCTGTAGGTTCTGCCATGGAGGCTATGGGAAGACAGCCTGAGGCAGCCGGTAAGATACAGACTGCAATGGTTATCGGTGCTGCATTTATCGAGGCATTGACCATCTATGCACTTCTGACAGTCTTTATTTTCCAGGGCAAGATCGGCGGATAAAGAAGGTTATAAAGGGGAGATACTTTGAATCTTGAAATACAACAGATACTGACTCAGGCGATTGGTTTTCTCGTACTCCTTTTTATCCTGAAGAAGATAGCCTGGAAGCCTTTACTCTCCCTCCTCGATGAAAGGAGGGAGAAGATATCATCTGAATTCCGGAACATTGAGCGTACCAAGTCTGAACTCTCAAGGCTGGAACAGGATTATAAGGCAAGACTCGCAGAGATTGAAGCGCAGGCAAGGCAGAAGATTCAGGAGGCAATTGCTGAAGGCCAGAGGATTGCGGTGGAGGTCCAGGAAAAGGCACGGGAAGAGGGAAAGAATATCCTTAACAAGGCAAAGGATAACATTGAGTTGGAGATAGCCAAGGCACGGGTAGAACTGCGGAATCAGGTTGCTTCTCTCGCAATCAGGGCTGCTGAGAAGGTGATTAAGGAAGAGCTCACGGAAGAACGTCATAAGCGCCTTGTAACAGAGTTCATTGATGAGGCGGGTCAGTTAAGGTGAAAGACAGGATAGTCGCTGAGAGGTATGCCAGCGCCCTTTTGAATGTTGCCAAAAAAAGGGGAAAAGCGGAACAGGTTTTTGATAACCTGGAAAATCTCAAGAAGATTATTTCAGAGAATGCCTCATTGCGGATATTTCTTGAAAGCCCTCACATTACTCAGGAAGACAAGATGTCTTTCATAAAGAAGGTCTTCGGCGGGTCTTTTGATGAAACAGCCATGAACTTTCTTTTGATACTTGTTAAGAAATACAGGCTGAAATTCCTCAGAGAGATCATAGAGGAATATGAGAGACTTTATGACATCGAACGGGCTGTACAGAAAACAGAGGTTATAACAGCATATCCATTAGACGATATTTCTGTCGCAAAGTTACGAACGGCAATAGAAGCTTCAATGAAGAAATCTGTCAAGATGTGTTTTCTTGTAGACCCTAAGATATTGGGCGGGGTTATTATTAAGACCCCTAATCTTATTATTGACGGAAGCATCCGGAGGAAGCTGAATGACCTCAGCTACTCTATTGCTGCGTTGAAGGTTTAGTTGAGTAAGACGTAAGCAGATAGCAGGAAAGTGATCCTGCTACGTGTTTACTGTTTACTGTGTAAAGGAGAAATAATATGGCATTGAGACCGGAAGAAGTAAGCTCAATAATACAGATGGAGTTAGAGAGATTCCAGACTGAGCTCCATATGGAGAGTGTCGGGACCGTGCTCCAGGTTGGTGACGGCATTGCAAGAATTTATGGACTTGAAGATGCAATGTCCGGGGAACTGCTCGAATTCCCGGGCAATGTAATGGGGATGATCTTTAACCTTGAAGAAGACAACGTCGGTGCAATCCTCTTCGGCGAAGACGCCATGATCAAGGAAGGCGATACCGTCAAAAGGACAGGGAATATTGCCCGGATACCTGTTGGAGATGCAATGATCGGAAGGGTCGTTGACGCACTCGGCAGGCCTATAGATGACAAGGGCCCTATTGTTACTGACAAGTTCCGCTCCATTGAAGGAAAGGCGCCTAACGTCGTTCAGAGACAGCCGGTGAAAGAGCCGGTACAGACAGGAATTAAGGCAATTGACGGCATGATTCCTATCGGCAGGGGACAGAGAGAGCTTATCATTGGAGACAGGCAGACAGGAAAGACCGCTGTCACGCTCGACACGATAATTAATCAGAAGGGAACAGGTGTAATCTGCATCTATGTTGCAGTAGGACAGAAGGCTTCAAACGTTGCCGCAGTAGTGGAAACACTTTCCAAACATGGCGCTATGGATTATACCATTGTTGTCTCTGCAACTGCAGATAATGCGGCATCCCTTCAGTACATAGCCCCGTATACAGGTTGTGCCATAGGTGAAGAGTTCATGTATACCGGCAGGCACGTCGTTGTAATGTATGACGACCTCTCAAAGCATGCCCAGGCATACCGTCAGTTATCCCTCCTCCTCAGACGCCCGCCGGGCAGAGAGGCATATCCTGGAGACGTATTCTACCTTCACTCAAGACTTCTTGAAAGGGCAGCTAAACTGAGAGATGACCTCGGCGGCGGCTCTTTAACAGCACTGCCTATTATCGAGACACAGGCAGGCGATGTTTCTGCATATATACCAACTAATGTTATTTCGATTACAGACGGCCAGATCTACCTTGAAGCAGACCTGTTCTATGCAGGTGTCAAGCCGGCCATTAACGTAGGCCTTTCGGTCTCCAGGGTCGGAGGAAATGCACAGACAAAGGCCATGAAAAAGGTTGCAGGAAGTCTTCGACTTGATCTGGCGCAATACAGGGCGCTTGCGGCATTTGCCCAGTTCAGCTCAGACCTTGATAAGGCAACACAGGACCAGTTGACCAGGGGTGAAAGAATGGTGGAGATACTGAAACAGGACCAGTACTCCCCTCTATCCCTCTCAAAGCAGGTCATGATTATCTATGTCGGGACCAAAGGTTTTCTCGATGACATACCGGCCCATGATGTCCGTGCATTTGAAAAGGAATTTCATTCATACATGGAAAAGGAATATCCTGATGTGGGACATGAATTAGAAAAGACAAAGGTCCTTTCAGATGAGATATGCAAGAAGATTAATTCTGCGGTGGAGAAATTAAAGGCACGGTGGAAAAAGTAATGCGGATGAATATATAAATAGACTGAAGGTAGATAGGCTGAAGACTGAAGGTAAGTTATGATTGCAATCTTCAACCTTCGGTCTTCAGCCTTCAGACTATACACCTAAATTATGCTTACGATACGACAAATAAGACGAAAGATAATAGCCGCCCAGAAAACCAAGCAGATTACCCGCACCATGCAGATGGTGGCCGCATCAAGGGTTAAGAAGGCTGAAGGACGGCTTCAGCAGGCAAAGCCATACGCAAACAAGCTTGAAGAGTTATTGATGAGACTGTCTTCAACAGGCCAGTTCAGTCATCCCTTCTTTGAAACAAGGGACGCAAAGAATGTCTGCCTTGTAGTCGTCACCGGCGACAGAGGCCTCTGCGGTTCATACAATGCTAATATAATCCTCAAGGCAGAGTCTTTTTTGAGGAGCCAGTATAAAAATGTTAAATTATTCCTCATAGGCAAAAAGGGGTTTGACTATTTCAGGAAGAGAAAATGGGAGATACTTGACAAGGTTACAGACATAAGCGGCAAACTGGACTACAAAAGGATTGAGGATATTACAAACCAGTTAATCGGTTATTACCTGTCCGGAACAGTTGACGAGGTACACCTGCTGTACACATCTTTCCGGTCTATCATGTCATATAAAGCAAATATAGATAAATTTCTGAAGATAGAAAGCCCTGCCAGTAAAGATGAAGATAAGGCAGTTCAATATATATTTGAACCTGACGTCAACGGGATATTCGAAAAGCTGCTGCCAAAATATGTAACTACCAAGATATACATATCCCTGGCACAGTCATTCACGTCAGAGAATGCATCAAGGATGATGGCTATGAAGCTTGCTACTGACAATGCAACCGAGATGATAGACAAGCTGACACTTATGCGTAATAAGGCACGGCAGGCCGCTATCACCAAAGAGATAACGGAGATAGTAACCAGTGCAGAAGCATTAAAATAAGCAATGAGTGAAAAGCAATGAGCAATGAGTTCAAAAGAAAACATCACTTCGAATTGTCGCTATAAACAGGAGGTTTGGTAACATGAATTACGGCACAATAGTACAGGTAATCGGGCCAACGGTGGATGTGCGGTTCCCGCAGGAGACACTTCCCCAGATCCTTAATGCGTTGAAGATCGAGGATAAGGAAAAGGGGATTAACCTCGTGGTTGAGGTCGCACAGCACGTTGGAAATGACATTGTGAGATGTATCGCTATGTCATCAACGGACGGGCTTATCAGGGGGATGAAGGTGCTTGACACAGGGGCGCCGATATCCGTGCCTGTTGATGAACAGACGCTCGGCAGGATATTCAATCTCCTCGGAGAAACGATTGATGAAAAAGGGCCTGTAGCCAATCCTGAAAAACGCTGGTCCATACACAGACCAAGCCCTGCATTTGAGGAACAGGTTCCGGTTAAATCAGTACTTGAAACAGGTATAAAGGTCATTGACCTCCTCGCCCCTTATGCCAAGGGTGGAAAGATTGGACTATTCGGCGGCGCAGGGGTCGGCAAAACAGTCATCATCATGGAACTGATCAGGAATATCGCCACAGAGCACGGCGGATACTCAGTCTTTGCCGGTGTGGGTGAGAGGACGAGGGAAGGAAACGACCTCTACCTTGAGATGAGTGAATCAGGAGTTCTCAGCAAGACATCTCTTGTATTCGGTCAGATGAACGAACCACCGGGAGCGAGATTAAGGATAGCGCTGGGCGCACTGACAATCGCAGAATACTTCAGGGATGAGATGAATCAGGACGTGCTCCTGTTCATTGATAACATATTCAGATTCGTTCAGGCCGGCTCCGAGGTGTCCGCGCTTCTCGGCAGGATGCCTTCAGCAGTAGGTTACCAGCCAAGTCTTGGTACAGAGATGGGTGAATTGCAGGAGAGGATTACATCAACAAAGAAGGGGTCTATCACATCCGTTCAGGCGATCTACGTCCCTGCAGACGATATTACAGACCCGGCGCCTGCCACGACGTTTACACATCTCGATGCAACAACAGTCTTGTCCAGACAGATCGCAGAACTCGGCATCTACCCTGCCGTGGACCCGCTCGACTCAACATCCCGTATCATGGACCCGAGGATTATCGGTGAAGATCACTATAACATTGCAAGATCAATACAGAAGATATTACAGAGATATAAAGATCTTCAGGATATTATTGCAATCCTCGGCATGGACGAACTCTCTGAAGAAGATAAGCTGACGGTTAACCGTGCAAGAAAGATGCAGAAATACCTCTCACAGCCATTCTTTGTTGCTGAGGCATTCACAGGAACGCCTGGTAAATATGTAAAACTGCAGGATACTATAAAAGGCTTTAAGATGATCATTGAAGGCCAGATGGACGATATACCGGAGCAGGCATTCTATATGGTTGGCGCAATAGAAGAGGTGTTTGAGAAGGCTGAAAAGTTAAAGGCCGGGGTATAGCATAGTGGCAAAGAACTTCAAACTGGTAATTGTTACACCGGAACAGATCATCTACGATGGAGAGGTATCTTCTATTGTTGCCCCCGGCGACCTGGGATACCTCGGCATCCTCGCAGATCATGCGCCTATCATTACAAGCCTGACAACAGGTAAACTGGAAATCACCGATCCAAACGGTGCAAAGAACACTATGAAGATCAGCGGCGGCTTCATGGAGATGGTAAAAAACACCGCAACTATCCTTGTGGATTCAACGCCTTAAAAGTTACCCGCTTAATTATCCTTTCAGTTCATAATAAAAAGATGGTTATTGCACATGTTCTGTGTTAACGTCTTTGCTTAATTTGAACTTTGAAGTCATTTCTTCCAATCTTTCTGAAAGGTTGGAAAGGTCAACTGCCGCTTTTGCTATCTGGTTAACGTCTTTCACCCTATCCCTGGATACATTTGCAATAGCATCTATATCCTTACTTATCTGGCCTGTTGCTACAAATTGCTGTTCAGATGCAAAGGCTATTTGCTGTACCATATTCGAGACCTTTTCAACATGGTTTATTATATCACTGAGTGCGCTGCCGGTCTCACTGGCAAGCTCTACTGCCTCTTTAACCGCCTTTACTTCGATGTCTGTACTCATGATAGCCTTTCCTGTATCTTCTTGTATAGCCTTTATCATTTCACTTATCTCTTTTGTGGCCTTAGTCGTCCTATCCGCAAGTTTTTTAACTTCATCAGCTACTATGGCAAACCCCTTACCATGCTCCCCTGCCCTTGCAGCTTCTATGGCCGCATTAAGAGCCAGTAAGTTTGTCTGATCTGCAATATCATTTATGACCTCAACTATCCTGCCAATCTCATCGGAACGGTTACCAAGCTGTGAAATTGCTATTGACGACTCTTTGACCATAGGAAGTATAGCATTCATTCCTCCCATGGTTTTTGTAACAATTTGCCCCCCTCTTTCGGCAGCCTCATCTGCTCCTTTTGCTGCCTCAGCAGCTCCATGTGTATTACCCGCTATCTCTTTTGTCGTAGAACACAGCTCTTCTGAAGCAGCTGCAACTTGTGCGGTTCTTTCCTTCTGTGACTCAGTGCCGCTAACAATCTGTGTGGATGAATCCGAGAGTCCCTGCGATGTAAGGACGACCTCCCTCGAAGCATTCTGGATTTCTTTTATGATCTCATTAAACCTTTCTATAAAGGAATTAAATCCTCTTCCCAATTTACCCATTTCATCTTCGCTGTTCACAGGCAGCTTTACAGATAAATCTCCACCTGTGAGGCGTTTTAAGCCCTCAAGAATCGCATTTATGTTTTTTATTATAAATATGGAAAGGAAAAGGGAGAGCACACCAAGTATTATACCCAGTCTGACAAGGCCGATACCGGCTGTTTTTATGTTATTATTCGCAATTTCTTTCTGTACTTCCGCTATGGAAAACTCCATACTTATAGCACCAAGCACATCACCATCTTTTGCTAACTTATGACACCCGCTGGCCGAAGAACAAGTTTTATTGGCAATATAGGGTACCAATACCCTGGCACTGTCACCATTAAAATGATATATAGGTATCCCTTGTTTTAAAACTTCTTTATCGAGGTCATCCTTTGGGCGCTCCCTTTCATCCACGGACGTGACTACCTTAGCTTTTTCAATATTATTCTGAGCCTTGTTCAGAGAGTCCTGCAGGGAATTGATCTCTTCCTTTATATCACTGATTTCATCCTTGTCATGTGTAGCTTTCAGATCATTTTCAAGTTCTGCTATCTCCTTCCTGTAGCTGTTTATAACTTCCAGCTCCCTCGGTATTACCTCATCCTCTTTTATCTTTCTGAAGATTTCGTCCACCTTTGGCCCCCGAATAATTCTTATATTCTGTAAGCCTTTTATTTCTTTGGACATAGTATCCAGCATATTAAAACGTATGTCCATCCTGCCTTCACGCATGAGGGTATTTAGTGTCGTCCTGACGTTTTCAGCAAAAATAAATGTCCATTTTTGAATATCCCCATACATTATATTCTTTTCTTTCCACATACTGAACCATACGTCCACTACAGTCAGTATCAGCAGGATTAACCCTATTGACACCATAAATTTTGTTCTGAGCTTAAGGTCATTTAGTCTAATCATAAAATAACTCCTTAACTAATTCAGGGTATCAATGTTTCCCTTCAAGAGGATACAATTTATGAAAGGCCCGGTCGTTTTTCAATGCCTCCTGGTGGTTGAACTTATATTTTTGATCGATTTCGGGCTGAAACGGAGTATCTTTGTGCTCATGACATTTCTTGCATACAGAGGCGTCAAGGGAACCGAAGGTCTGTCCAAGCGCCTTTGCCTCTTCCCTTGTAAATTTAGTAGTCTTTTCTTTATGCAGGTTCCTGAATTCACTTCCTGCTCCGTGACACACCTCACACTGGATTCCCGTCATATTGGGAGTTGATGTCAGATCCTGGAACCCGCCTTCTTCTTTGTAGCCGGTTGTGTGGCATTTCTGGCATACCGTATTTTTTGTATAATCCTGATCAGGATTCAACCCAGCCTTTTTCTTCGCCGATATCCTCTTACCAGGTTCAAGCAGTTCAAATGCCCTGGCATGTTTACTTCTTTCCCAGTCTGCGATTTCAGACTGGTGACACGTACATCCCTTCACACTCACAAATTTCGGTGTTGCATAGCTGTTCACAGCACTCATAATAAAAACGACCACAAACGATATAACCACTCTTGCAAACGGGTTCATTAAGGCCTCCTGTTGTTTAAAATTTAATATGTTAAATAATCAGATATCGTTTGCACCAAAATGGTAGGTTAGAAACAGCATACCCTGATGTGCCTCATAATCAGGGGTTGAATCACTCAGCGTAATGACATTAGCTATTATTGCAGAAGCGGCTGCAACACCATCCGTCTGCCAGTTGTCAGACCTATAGTTCTCGTATTGATATGAAGCTCCCAGAGTCAGGCTCTTTTTAAACCTGTACTTTCCGGTTATGTCAAGAGTCTGAAGGTTCGTTTTCAGCTTCGGCATATCCGTTGGTGCAGTTAGGGCGCTACCGGCAGTATACCGGATACTGGTATCACTGACAGTAAATGAATAGTCGGTATTTATTACAATCCTGTTATCCATAAATCCGAAGCTTGCGCCTAACCCGAGTGTATCAACATTATCGTCATGCTCTGCGGACCAGTTCCTGTTTGGATCAGAGGATTGTGTCACTTTATTCCCCCCCCCGCTGTAACTTCTGCTATTCTGTCTGGAGTCAATAAACTCTCTCGTATAAAAGGCATAAAGGGAGATGGGTTCCGAAGGGGAGTAGGCAGCATCCACTGTGTAATTGGTGTTATTTCTGAACTGAAGTCCGAGTTCCGAGATGTCATAGTCGTCTTTGAGTGTATTGTAGTAGATACCCAGTGTCGCATTATCTGCCAGGAAAAGTGACGTGTTCGCTCCGAACTTTGTTCGATTCCTGTTTGCAATATCAAACTTCCGCAAAAGGGGATGGTTGTCAAAACGCACTGCCGCTGAAAGGCTGTTGATATAATCCTCCGTGTGATATTCATCATACAGATTGGACTCGCTGTATATGTCTTCCGCCTTTCTCACAGCAAGCGAAACATTAAACCCTATATTGGCATATGGAATATATCGGGATTGCAGCGCTGCCCTGTAGGTATTTTCATTCGTTTTTGCGATCTCCCTGAAATCCCTTTCCACAACCTCATGGTCATAACCCGCCTTTAAACTGGTACCGGTAAATAGATAATAAGACGCATCCATCTTCAACTGGTTCTGGATATAATCGTAGGGCAGGTTATATAATGCATGAGAATCTGTCACTGCCGCCTGAGCCGCACCTGTATCATTCTTTACATACTGGAAGAGATCCCTTGGTGTCTTGTTTTCAGTGGAATAATACCTGTATCTGGCATTTAATCCAAGCCTTGAGACAGGCGCGAAGGAAACATTCATTGTAAGTGCCTTAACATCTATTTCAGCTTTTGCACTATCCCTTGGAAGGGGTGTAGTTATCGTGCTTAAGACATTATTTGAATATGGGAGCAAAGCTTCATCCTGCTCCATTTTCCCATACTCTGCAGAGATGTTTATCCTCGTATTAGATGATAGATTCATCCCTCCTGAAAGACTGAACCTCTGATGGATATTATCCGGAGGAAGAGAGATCCTTGCGGTTGTCGGAAAAGTTGCGGTATTATAGGGATTTTCCCAGGTAAAAGAGTCCACATCATTAGTAAAATAAGAGAGGAAATAATCCAATTGTATCTGGCCCACCTTGTTATTATATGCTATTGATGTCTTGAGTTCTTCTGTGGTGTAGTCCACCGGTTCAGGAAGGACAACAGAACTCCCATTGCCGCCACCTGTTCCGACGGTTCCACCGATGGATTTTGTCCCCTCCTTTTTACCCCTGTCATAGGAGACAGAGAAGTTCAGGTTTCTATTAAAATATTCTGAAAATCCGAGGGTCCATGTTTTTCTTTTCAATTCGAGATCAATATCTTTAAGGTCCGAAGACAGGTTTGTCATCGCCGTGGTTGTGGTGCCCATTACAAAACCTGCAGGAAGGGTAAGGGTATCCCCTCCGGCGCCTTCAAAAGGTGTTCTGCTGTTACCCGAGATAAGGCGCGGGAGTTCATCATAACCCAGAAATACCATGAACTTTCCGTACCTGCCTTTCTCAAGATACAGCCTCCTGCTATCTAACCCGATATCCTGAGCGGAAAACTTCAGGTAATATAGTTCCCTGTCATACTGCAACCCTGCGTTTCCGTTAAGAAACATCCCGTTATCCTTTACACCCGTATATTCCCCGTATTTGAACGATTCATCATCAATGTTTACAACGGAAACTCCTCCTGTAACGTCACCCTTAAGCTCCGCCATTGACTTGTCCGGAATCATCCCGCAAGTCGTCAGGAAGGCAATCAAAAGTAATATCGTATTCTTCACTTTTGTCTCCTTTATTCTTGTTAAAGACATTCTAAAAGACCTTCATATAGCTGACACCTATCTCTGCAACCTCGCACCTGAAGGATGATTTGATCCGTGTATCTGGCTATGACAGTTAATGCATCCTTTTCCGAGTAACTGCTTGGCCGCCGCCGCACTGCCACCGGGAATCTGGTTGGCACTATACAATGTGCTCGGATGGAACTGAACATCATGGCACGACTGGCAGAGGTACGGGACTTTTACCTTTAAAAGAGATTCAAAATTGGACCCGTGCGGTTCATGACAGGTAGTACAGCTCTCTCTCACCGGCGCATGTTCCCAGAGCATGGGACCGCGTCTCTCCTGATGACAACTGTAGCAGGTTTCATTAACTGAAGAGGCCTTCAGACTGCTCGGTCCGTTCCCTCCATGAGGGTTATGGCAATCCATACAGGTCACCTTGCCCTCCCTTAGGGGCATATGAGATGACCTTTGAAGCTGCGCCCTTCTCTCTTTGTGGCAGGTAAAACAAACCTCCATGGTGGGAATCATACTTTCAGACTTTGCATCATGTATCTTATGGCAGGTCACACAACTCACCCCGGACATGGCATGGGCATTCCCCTGCCATTGGCTTCGTTTCCCATTTTCGTGACATGCAAGGCATCTCTTGTTTTTTTCAGCCGGCGTGCTGGTACTCTTTTTAAACGATTCTATTTTTAAGTCCTTATCTTCTTTATCAACAGCTTCCTTATGCGTAATTCCGGGCCCATGACATGCTTCACAGCCCTTTGCCTCAAGATCAGTTCCAGGTGCCGAACTAAATATTTTCCCATGTTTGTTGTTCAGGTACAGCTCTTTTTTAGGTCTGTGGCATGCGAAACATTCCTTTTCACCGAGGTAATTGCTTTCTGAAGAAACATTCGGAGGAACAATGATGGGGTAACAAAGAAGAATAAAAACAACCATCAATTTATACATAAATAACCTCCTGATAAAATAATTATGGTAAATCATTTTTATCTATTTTTTTTTTGCACGTTATGTATTCGGCAGAACACTAATTTACTTTAACTTTCCTGGTAATTGAGAGCCCCTACGGCCCTCTGTACCGGTTTCCATTACTGCCGCATAAATGTAGAATTACTTACAGAAGATTAAGACAGGAGATAATACACTTAATTTTTTGCTGCTGATTGACATCTGATATTTACTATCAATGGATAATGCCTTTCCAATACTTAACTTCCTGCTTTAATACCCCAGATGTCTTCCGCATACCCCCTGATCGTCCGGTCACTGGAGAATTTTCCCATGCCGGCGACATTTATGATGGACTTCCTTGTCCAGTCATCACGGTCAAGGTAAAGAGCAGACACCCTTTCCTGACAACTTACGTAGCCGGCATAGTCAGCAAGAACCATATATTTATCACTCTCAAGGAGATTCTTTGCCAACCCGTGGAATCTGTCAGCACACCACGGCGAAAAAAACCCATTTGCGATCATGTCAATAGTACCGGTCAACTCCGCGTTTGACTGATAACAGGAATACGGACTGTACCCGTTTCTCCTCAACTCTTCTACCTCTCCTGCCTGAAGGCCAAAGACAAATATGTTTTCATCGCCGATCTCTTCTTTCATCTCTACGTTGGCGCCATCAAGTGTACAAACTGTGAGGGCGCCATTGAGCGCCAGTTTCATGCACCCTGTGCCGGACGCCTCTGTCCCTGCTGTGGATATCTGCTCAGACACATCAGCGGCAGGTATTATCTTCTCTGCAAGGGAGACATTATAGTTTGGCAGGAAGACTACTTTAATACGCCCATCTATAGATGGGTCGTTATTTATAATATCAGCGACAGAGTTGATGAGGGCTATTATGTCCTTTGCGGTCTTATACCCCGGCGCAGCCTTGCCGCTGTAGATAAACGTCCTCGGCACAAAATCGTCTGCTTTAGATGACTTCAGCCTCTTATATAGAGTTATGACATGGAGGATATTTAACAACTGTCTTTTGTATTCGTGAATTCTCTTTACATGAACGTCAAAAACAGAGTCAGGGCTGACCGTCACTCCTGTCATTTCGAGTATTACAGAGGCCAGCGCCTCCTTGTTATCTCTTTTGATCCGCCTCCACTCCTCCCTGAATTCAGCATCATCTGCAAAGCGGACAAGCTTTCTAAGCTCAAACAGTTCTGTTATCCATTTATCGCCTATGCTGGCACTTATCAGGCTGGAGAGCTCCCTGTTTATCTTCCTCAGCCATACCCTCTGGCTTATCCCATTGGTCATGTTAGTGAATTTGTCCGGGTAGAAATCATCAAAATCCCGGAATATATCGTTTTTCAGGATCTCAGTATGGATTGCGGCCACCCCGTTTACCCTGTTGCTTCCGATTATGGCAAGATTAGCCATCCTGACCCTCTTATCGCCGGCCTCGTCAATTACAGACATCCTCTTCATTCGCTCGATATCACCCGGATACCGGTGGTAAACATCTTTAAGGAAATTATGATTTATCTCATAGATTATCTTAATATGTCTCGGGAGGAGTTTTTCCATAAAAGAGGCTGACCATGTCTCAAGGGCCTCAGGGAGCACAGTATGATTTGTGTAATTTACCGTCCTGTTGGTTATATCCCACGCCTTGTCCCAGTCAAGCCCCTCAACATCCATAAGTATCCTCATAAGCTCAGCCACAGCAAGCGCGGGATGTGTGTCATTAAGCTGTATGGCTATCTTATCAGGAAACTCATCAAATGAACTATGGTGATTCTTGTATCTTCTGAATATATCCTGAAGCGTCGCCGACACAAGGAAGTATTCCTGCCTGAGCCTTAGCTCCTTTCCCTCAAGGGAGGTGTCATCAGGATAGAGTATCTTTGAGATATTCTCCGCATTGTTTTTCTTTTCAACGGCCTTTATGTAATTGCCGTTATTGAAATATTCCAGGTCAAAATCACGGCTTGATTTGGCACTCCAGAGCCTGAGATTATTAACAGACCTGCACCTGAAACCTGGCACAGGGATGTCATACGCCATTGCCATGACCTCCTCGCAATCACTCCAGTCATGTCTGGTTTTTCCACTCCCGTCAATGAACTCACGCACATTACCATAGAATTTTACCGTGTAAAGAAATTCAGGCCTTGGAAATTCCCACGGATTGCCATACCTGAGCCAGTTATCCGGATGCTCTATCTGCTCGAAGTCCTTTATCCGCTGATTGAACATCCCGTACTCAAACCGTATACCATAGCCATATCCGGGTATCCCCATGGTTGCCATGGAATCAAGAAAGCATGCGGCAAGCCTGCCGAGGCCGCCGTTGCCGAGCCCTGCCTCATTCTCTGCATCAAAAATCTCATCAAGGTTAAGTCCCTGGTCCTTTAAGGCAGCCCTTAGCTCCTCCTCCATTCCTGTATTGATGAGGCTGTTTGCAAGAGTTTTTCCGATAAGAAATTCCATTGACAGATAATAAACCCTCTTTGCATCTTCGTAATGGTAAGACCTGTGAGTCTCAAGCCATTTCTCCATCAGATAATCCCTGACTGTATAGACTACCGCTGAGAACCAGTCTCTATTGGTCGCTGAATACACATCCTTTCCGAGGGTATAATGCAGATGCCTTGAGACAGATTCCTTTATCGTAGCCGTATTAACCGGCTGCGGCTCGCTCTTGAGAGAAGATATTTTCTTTCCGGGAGTCATAACAAACTCTCCTTTCTCATCTCATCTTATCAGACCGTTTTCCGTAAAGCGGCCAGTTCCAAAGACGCCCGGCCCCCAGGCCTATAACTACACCTATCGGCAGGAGGATAACGGATACAATTAACCCATACCAATACCTTCTGAGGAATGGTAATGTTTTTTGAGATATAGTGGTGTCAGACATCCTGATACTTTATTTTCCGATTTGCAGGAATTTTATCGGTCAACAATCTGATATAGTTAGGATGTGCTATTCCTCGTGTGCAAAACTCCTGATGATATACCCGCCGGACTTCTCATCGAATTCAAGTTCAAGTAATTTCAGATCCCGGGCAGCTTCCAGCATTTTGCCGAACGTCTGAAAACCGTGATACGCCTCGCTGAATCCCGGGTTGCGGCGCTTGATGGCCTGCTTTACCATGGACCCCCAAACCTTCTCTTCTTCTCCACGCTCCTCAAACAGTGCCTCCACTGTATTCATGACCAGATCCAGCCCTTCCTGCCGCCGCTCTTCTTTGGATTTGGCGACCGTCGTTCTGGGGGCGGTTTTTTGTTTTGAGCGCACGAGCCTGGCCTGACGCCGTTTCTCTGTCTCGCGTACCAGGTCGTCGTAGAAGATGAACTCATCGCAGTTGGAGATCAGAAGATCAGATGTTGCCTTTTTTACGCCTACCCCAATGACGATCTTATTATTCTCCCGCAGTTTACTGACCAGCGGCGAAAAATCGGAGTCGCCGCTGATAATAACGAATGTATCAACGTGGGCCTTCGTGTAGCATAGATCCAGGGCATCAACAACCATGCGGATATCGGCGGAGTTCTTCCCTGACTGACGCACATGAGGGACTTCGATCAGCTCAAACGCCGCCTCATGCATTGTCTTTTTGAATTCCCTGTAGCGCTCCCAGTCACAGTAGGATTTCTTTACAACTATACTTCCCTTGAGAAGGAGACGCTCCAGCACCTTCTGGATATCAAACGCCTCACACTTGGCATCGCGCACACCAAGCGCTATATTTTCAAGATCACAAAACAACGCCATATTCTCTGTTTTAGATTTAACTGTCATTATCACTCCTGCTAAACATTTGATTGCATTTCATAATTATTAATATTTACGAATTTATATCACATCAGTCATGGTTATTCAAATATAAACTTGACTGTCCTGATATTCTCTTTACTTTTCAGGCAGATTTTATAATAATGAGAGATTATTTTATTCACCGGATTAATGGGAGATCATATGAATTCTTTTCTTAAATTATCAGGCATACTCACTGCAGGTTTGATTTTATCTTCACTGCTCCTGCCGGCATCAATTGTATATGCTGCATGTGCGCCTCCTGTAAGAATAATTTCCTCAATACCCGCTGACAAATCAAAGGGGGCAGACCCATCAGCGCCGGTTGTAATTGTGTGGGATAAGACGACCCACCCCCTTCCTGCAGGTACCCACGACTATAAACCGATGCTTGAATCCATTAACATTGCAGGCGGGAGGTATAAGCTTGGAGCGCTCCTTACTACAGAGTGGGGGGCAGGGGGAAAGGTATCATGGAATGGAGACAAGGAGACTATAACACCGGAAGCGCCCCTTGAACCAGGGACTCAGTATAAGCTCTGGACATATACATACACATCAGGAGATGAGATATGTCCCGTTTATGGAGGCGAGATTGTTTTTGTTACAGCAGGAGAACCGCCTCAGGATAATAATCCTGTCAGGAAGATTGACATATCAACGATCTATCATGGAAATGAGCATGGCGCCGGCAAGATAGACGGCGAGATTACAGCTATCAATGATGATTTGAAGGTCATGACGGTTAAAGAAAGCTTTATGAAAAGCATCAATGTCATTCTCTATGATGGTCTGATGGTAATGAGAAATGGCAGCTTCTCTATGCCTGCCAACCTTAAGGTTGGCGATAAAATAGCCGGTGACTTCATGGGCGGCAGGTTATATATGATTACGGCAACTGGAAGAAGCAATGAGTAGAAAGCAATGAGTGTAAGAAGCAATGAGCAATGAGTAGGGGAAAGTGAACCGGATACACAGCATTAAAGGTGTTAAAGACGTACTGCCTGATGAAGCCCTGGTCTGGCAATACATTCAGCAAAAGGCCCGTGACATATTTCACACCTTTGGTTACTCGGAGATTATTATTCCAATCATGGAATACACAGAATTATTCTCAAGAAGCATAGGTGAAACCACTGATATAGTAGAAAAAGAGATGTACACCTTTGACGACAGGGATGGCAGGAAGATTACCCTGAGGCCTGAGGGAACCGCATCAGTAGTCAGGGCATATATAGAACATAACCTTCGTGATTCAGCGCCTTTTTCTAAATTATACTACATTGGACCAATGTTCCGGCGGGAAAGGCCTCAGGCCGGCCGGTTCAGGCAATTCTACCAGATAGGCGCAGAGGTCTTTGGCATCGGACACTTCATGATAGATGCAGAGATGCTTCATATGCTGCACCTTCTCTTTGATTCATTGAATATAAATGGCGTCGAATTACAGATCAACAGCATCGGCTGTCCTCAATGCAGGCCTGCCTTCAGGAATGCGCTTAAGACCTATTTTGCTGACAAGAGGTCTGAATTATGCGACAACTGCCGGCGCAGGTTTGAGGTCAATCCTCTTCGGATACTCGACTGCAAATCCACGCACTGCCATGCACTCGCTGAAACAGCGCCTAAGACAATTGACCATCTCTGCAATGATTGCCTTTTGCATTTCAACGGTGTTCAGGAGTCACTCAAAACAGCCGGTGTCACCTTTGTAAATAATCCGAGGCTCGTCCGCGGACTTGATTACTATACGAGAACAGCCTTTGAATTCGTTGGAGGGGCATTAGGCGCTCAGAATGCAGTGGCCGCTGGCGGGAGATACGATAATCTTGCAGAAGAACTCGGCGGCCAGTCAACTCCGGCTATCGGATTTTCAATCGGAGTGGAGAGATTATTCTCACTCTTTGACAGCAGCAGCGTCACCAGGCAATCTCCACAGGTCTTTATTGTTTCTCTTGGCGACCAGGCCAGGCAGGAGGCATTCTCTATAATAAACCAACTGCATAAAGAAGGGATCTCCGCTGTCATGGACTTCAGCGGCGGCAGTCTCAAAAGTCAGATGCGAAAAGCTGATAAACTGAATTCAGCTCAGGTCATTATTATAGGAGAGGATGAAATATCAAGAGGTGTTGTAGTGTTGCGTGACATGCAAAGCAAGACTCAGACAGAAGTGCCCCAACCAGACGTTGTAGCCAGATTAAAAACACCAGCCATACAGGACTGAATAAGAACGTAAGAAATGGCTTTAGACAAGGCGGACGACGAAGAAAACCGGAGGCGTACTAAATAGTACGTTGAGGATTTTCTGAGGAGTCCAACGCCGTATAAAGACATTTATTACGTTCGTAGCCTTATACCTCTGCCCTGCCGTCTACCAGCTCCTTCAATTCCTTGCCTGCCTTAAAGAAGGGAACCCTCTTCTCAGGCACGGAGACGTTCTGCCCTGTCTTAGGATTACGTCCTTCCCGCGTACGCCTCTGCCTTATCCTGAAGCTGCCAAACCCTCTTATCTCTATCTTATCCCCGCCTGCCAATGCATCCTTGATACTGTCAAATAGCATATTAACTATAATCTCTGTCTGCTTCTTCGTGAGTCCGTCTGTTTGCAGTGATACCTTTTCGATAAGATCGGTTTTGGTCATATCTCCCTCCTAAAATGAAAGCATGTACTTCATGCTGAATGTCCCTTCCCCTGCTGCAATCTTTTTCCCGTTATCAATTAACCCTGCAAGAGAACTGTTCTTAAGTAAGCGTTCAAGTATGGAAAACTTTTTCTTTTTTTGTATTATATCCGGTTCTCCCTTAATGCCTGCGATATCTGCCGTAATTTTTATGGCATCCTGCATGCTTCCGAGATCGTCAACAAGACCCAGTTTTTTTGCCTGCCTTCCTGTAAAAACCCTCCCATCGGCAATAGGCAGAAGGTCTTCCTTATTGATTCCACGCCCTGCCGCTACCGCATCTACAAACTGGTCATACGTATCATCAATAACCCCCTGAAGCAGTTCCCTCTCTTCAGGCGTCATTGTACGAAATAATGATCCTACATCTTTGAATTTCCCGCTCTTTATAACTACGCTCTCAACTCCTACCTTTTTCATAAGACCACTGACATTTGCAAGTTCAATTATGACACCAATGCTTCCTGTAACTGAACCTGGATTTGCCACGATCCTGTCCGATGCGCTTGCAATGTAATAACCGCCTGATGCCGCAACACTCCCCATAGATGTTACAATCTTCTTCTTCCCTTCATCCCTGATATTAAGTACCTCTGTATATATCTCCTGTGAAGGCGCTACAGCCCCGCCGGGACTGTCAATCCTCAGCATAATAGCCTTTACAGATTTATTTTCCCTGTGTTCGCGCAGCTCTTCTATAATATCCTTTGAATCAAGGATTACGCCCTCTATCTTCACCACTGCAATCTTTTCACCAACGGAAAGCGGGAAATTACCCAAGCCTACAGTAATGACATAAGCGGCTATAAATATAAAAAGAGATATGACAGATAATGAAAGGAAAATAAACAGTATTGGATGTTTCTTCCTCATTGACCGGCTTCTCTGGTTAATCAGAGTTTATCTTCCGGGCGGCTTCACCTAATGTAATTCCACCCTTGTCCTGGTTCTCCATATATTCTGCGAGCTCCGCCCTTTCAATGTCCTTTTTATATTCCTTGATCGAAAGAGCAATCTTCTTCTCAACAGTATCAATCTTCGTAACCTTGGCCCGGACCTCATCCCCTATCTTCATAACATCTTCGGCCCTGACAGGAGGTTCGACTCCTGATTCACTTACATGGATAAGACCCTCTATCCCCTCTGCAAGTTCAACGAATATGCCGAAGTCCGCAATCTTGACAATCCTGCAATCCACCGTACTACCAACAGCATACTTTTCAGGTATTTCATTCGACCATGGATCCCCGGATAACTGTTTAAGACTTAATGAGATACGCTGTTTTTCCTTATCAACTTTAACTACAACTGCCTGAACCTTCTGACCCTTCTTAAGCACCTCAGAAGGGTGTTTTATATGTTTCAACCATGACATATCCGATATATGAATAAGTCCATCAATGCCGTCTTCCAGCCCTACAAAGGCACCAAATTCAGTAAGGTTCCTGACCTTACCCTCAATTACAGTCCCGGGCGTATACTTACCTTCAACAAGAGACCACGGATTAGCCTCTATCTGTTTCAGCCCAAGGGATATTTTCCTGTTCTGCTTATCAATGCTCAGGACTACAGCATTGACCATGTCTCCCGGAGAGACTACTTTGGATGGATGCTTGATATCTCCTGCCCATGACATATCTGATACATGCACCAGACCCTCGACACCATCTTCTACCAATACAAATGCCCCATAGTCTGTGAGGCTCACTACCTTGCCTTGAATCTTACTCCCGACAGGATACCGCTCCTCAACTGACAACCATGGATCCAGCGTCTTCTGCTTATAACCAAGTGAAATTCTGCCGGTATCAGGATCATATTTCAATACCTTAACAGCAACCTTATCGCCAACTTTGAATACCTCTGATGGATGTCCGATCCTGCCCCATGAAATATCCGTAATATGCAGCAATCCGTCTACACCGCCAAGATCAACGAATACACCATAATCAGTAATATTCTTTACAAAACCATCAATAAGCTTACCTTCTTCCATAGCCTCGAGGGTACGCTCACGTATCTTATCAACCTGTTCCTCGATAAGGGCACGTCTGGATACAACGATATTCCCTCTCTTTTGATCCACTTTAATTATCTTGACCGGACCTGTCTGGCCTACGAGCCTGTCCAGGTCTTTTATAGGACGGACATCAATCTGAGAGCCCGGCAGGAATGCCTTTATCCCGATATCAACACTTAATCCTCCCTTTACCTTTCCTACAATCTTCCCATCTATAGACTTGCCCTCTTTAAAGAGCTGATCAATACGCTCCCAGATCTTCCGCCTGTCAGCTTTTTCCTTGGAAAGGCTTATATTTCCCTCTGAGTCCTCCCGCTCCTGAATGTAAACCGCAATACTATCCCCTATCTTGAGATTCTGAAGCTCCCTTGAGGTGAATTCTGTCTTAGGCAGTATCCCCTCGGACTTATAGCCTACATCTATTAAAACGCTGTCAGGTCTTATGGCAACAACCTCTCCGGTTATTATGCTCCCCTCCTCTATCCCCTGGAATGTCTGGTCGTACAACTTTTGCATATCGTTTTCAGACGTAGTATTATTCATTTCGTAAAAAAACCCCTTTCAATAATTTTTTGAGATACCTTAACATATTTAAATAAAATAGTAAACCCTGAATTTCATTATATTTATCCAGCCTCAAGCAGATCGGCGATTTTCCCCATTATTTCCTCTGTAATCCGGGAATCTGCACCTTGCCTCGTTAGAAACCCTGAACCAATGCTGAAATCAAGTGGTTTACCAAACCTGATAGTAACAGGCCGCGGCCTTATGAACCAGCTTCCTGAAGGCATAGCCTTATCAGTGCCACTGATGGCAGTGGGGACGACTTTTTTACCGCTCATCCTGACAATAAACCCGACACCCGGTTTACCTGGTTGTAATCTGCCGTCAGGACTTCTTGTACCCTCAGGATAGATTACGATAATCTTACCGGAATTAAGCCTCCTGACTATTTCACGCAATGCAGTCCTGTCTACCTTATCCCGGTCAATCGGTATTCCGCCGAGCAACCGGAACAGCGAACCCAGAACGGGTATTGTAAACAGTTGTTTCTTGCCTACAAAATCAGCATGACGGTTTATGCTGTAACTAAGAAGCGGTATATCCAGATAACTGATATGATTTGCAGCAATAATAACGCCGCCTGATAATGGAATGTTCTCTGCGCCGGTGATCTTTATTCTAAAAAAACCCCTGGCAAAGATGGAAATAATAAAGACGGCGATCGAATAGAAAATTCTGCCGATTTGACCTGTCACTTTAATTCCTGACTTTTGTTGTCTTAATCATCATGCATATACGGTCAACCACCTCATCTAACCCAAGCCCGGTGGTATCAATCAATGCAGCATCCCCGGCCTTTCTCAACGGTGCAATGCTTCTACCCTTATCATTTGCATCTCTTTCTTCTATATTTCTAATGGTCTCAGTCAACTCAACTTCCATACCTTTATCCGACAGTTCCTTCCACCTTCTTTTACCGCGCTCCGCTATATCTGCATCAAGGTAGAACTTATACATGGCATCCGGGAATACCACGGTCCCCATGTCCCTTCCTTCAACAACAACCCCTCCATACTGCCTGGCCCATATTAATCCTGTTTCTCTCTGTAATTTTACGAGGTGCTGCCGCACAGGCCCAAAGGCAGACACAATTGATGACATCCTGCTCATCTCCGGCGTCCTTATCTCTGCAGTAATATCTTTTCCGTCTACAAATATCCTCTGAAGGTTGTCTGAAAGACTGACTTCAATTTTAGTGTTTTCGCAAAGTCTTTCCAGATTCCGGTCATTGCATTCTATGCCTGCAGCATATGCCTTCCACCCAATCGCCCTGTACATTGCTCCTGTGTCAAGGTATGCATAACCAAGCCTTTTCGCAAGCGCCCTTGCAACCGTGCTCTTACCAGCCCCAACCGGGCCATCTATGGCTATAATATTCATCATACAACGCTGAGCTGCCGCAGGGTCTTTTCAAACTCCGGAAACGATGTTTTTATGCACTCCGTATCTTCTATGACCATCTCATCGTCAGCCACAAGCCCTGCGATTGCCATGGACATTGCAATCCTGTGATCACCATGGCTGTTGCAGACAGTCCCTTTAAGCTGCCTGCCCCCTGTTATCCTCATCCCATCATCAAATGTCTCAACATCAACACCCATTAATGTAAGGCACTCAGCCATAACCGCAATTCTGTCACTCTCCTTAACCCTGAGCTCTGCGGCATCCTTTATCAGTGTCTCACCCTCAGCCACAGCCGCCGCAATGCAGATAACCGGCAGTTCATCAACAAGCCGTGGTATAATCTCACCGCTTATCTCAGTCCCTTTTAACGGGGCTGATACTACCCTGACATCTCCGACCGGTTCGCCCTCAGAATCCCGGAGATCAATGATCTCAATCAACGCCCCCATCTTCTTAAGCACATCTATTATACCCGTCCTTGTAGGGTTAAGACCAACATCCCTTACAATCACTTCCGAACCCTTTAAAATAGAGGCGCCAACCATAAAAAAGGCAGCAGAAGATATATCCCCGGGGACAGAAATATCCCGCGCTGTAAGCTTCTGACCACTTTCAATAGTAATAACATTACCTTCTTTCCCCAGTTTGATCCCGAAATATGTAAGCATACGTTCCGTGTGATCTCTTGACTGAGGCATCTCCTCCACTGACGTCTTTCCTCTCGCATACAATCCAGCAAAGAGAAGCGCAGATTTAACCTGAGCGCTTGCTACAGGCAGTCTGTGATGAATACCCTGCAGCTCGCCACCCTTAATTGCAAGGGGGAGGAGATCGCCATCCCGCCTGCCTGTGATATTTGCACCCATACCTCTTAATGGACCGGTCACCCTCTTCATTGGCCTGCGCCGCAGTGAGCTGTCACCTGTCATTACTGAAAAGAAATTCTGGCCGGCCAAAAGGCCGCAGAGGAGCCTTGCGCTGGTACCTGAGTTACCCATGTCCAAAACGTCAGCAGGTTCAGTCAATCCGTATAGATCCCTGCCATCTATCTTTACAGTGCCCCCGTTAATATCCTCAATAGAAACTCCCATTGCCCTGAAGGCATTCATAGTCGCCCTGCAGTCATCTGAAGGGAGGAAATTTGTAACGTTTGTGACACCCTTTGCTATTGAGCCAAGGATTATGGCCCTGTGAGAGACAGACTTGTCTCCCTGGACTCTTATCTCACCGTTAAGACGCTTTATTGGGCTTATTGTCATTTTACTCAAAGGGATTTTCATGTCATTAAAGCTTCTCCCTGACTTGCCGTGCCCGCTCAAATTCGTTGTACAAGCCGTCTGCATCATCACTCTGTATAAGCGACTTCATCCTCGCTATACTACGCTCATACCTCTCCAGCATTTCAAGGATATTTGTTTTGTTCATCAGGCATATGTCACGCCACATCTCCGGATGGCTCGCTGCAATACGTGTGAAATCCCTGAACCCGCCTGCAGAATATGAGATAATCCCGTCTGACTCCTTCTCAAGCTCAATCAGTGTATTTACCAGTGCATAGGCAATGACATGCGGCAGGTGACTTACAGCAGCAAAGATATGGTCATGCGCCTCAGGAGTCATTCGTAATACCTTTGCCCCGGCCGCCTCCCACATCTTCTGAATGGTATTTACAGCATCAGGATTGGTTTTCCGGGAAGGTGTCAATATACATCTTGCATCCTGAAACAGTTGCGCGAATGCGGCCTTTACACCTGACTTCTCTTTTCCGGCAATTGGATGGCCTGCAACAAAAAATGTACCTTCAGGTAATATATCCTCTATTTGTGTGAGTGGCCCCTTGACACTTCCAACATCCGTTACAATAGCCCCTGGCGTCAGATGTGGAGCTATCTCACGGGCCAGTTCGATGAGGCTTCTGACTGGAGTAGCAAGGATGACAAGGTCCGCCCCCTTGACAGCATCTTCAGCCTTAAAGCTGTAACTGTCAATAGCCCCGAGGTCAACGGCATCCCGGAGGTTTTGCTCGCCCCTTCCAACCCCGATAACCTCTGATACAATCCCCTTCTCCCTGCAGGAAAGGGCAAGTGAACCGCCAATCAGGCCCACCCCGATAATAACCATCTTACGGAAATGGGGCAGGGAACTCATATCTCCCTGCCAACCGCCTGGGCTATCAACCTTAACTGCCTCATCATCTCCTTAAAGACGGAAATTTTAAGAGACTGCTCGCCATCAGAAAGGGCGTTCTCAGGATTTGGATGGATCTCGACAAGTATCCCGTCAGCCCCTGCCGCCACTGCAGCCCGTGCCATTGGGGTCACGAGGTCCCACTTCCCGACACCATGGCTTGGATCAACTATAACAGGTAAATGGGTCAACTGCTTTAATACAGGCACAGCGCTTAAATCAAGGGTATTCCTTGTTGCTGTCTCAAAGGTACGGATACCACGTTCGCAGAGGATGACCTTATGATTACCCCTCGACATTATATACTCAGCAGACATCAGGAACTCTTTAATTGTTGCCGATAAACCCCGCTTTAATATAACAGGTTTGTCATAATTACCGACCTCCTGCAATAATCTGAAGTTCTGCATATTCCTGGCGCCTATCTGGATAACATCTGCATACTCATTTACCATCTCCAAATCCCGCGGGTCCATAAGTTCCGTCACCACTCTGAGGCCGGTTTTATCTCTGGCCTCAGCCAGGTATTTAAGTCCTTCAAGCCCAAGCCCCTGGAAGGTGTACGGTGAGGTGCGGGGTTTGAACGCGCCGCCTCTTATAAACATTCCACCCTCATCTTTAATTTCCTTCGCAATCCCGATCAGCATCTCCCGGTTCTCGACTGCACAGGGACCGGCAATAAGCTGTATCTTCTTATCACCGATAGCAGCTCCGTTTATATTGATAATTGTATTATCTGCATGAAACTCCCTGCTTGCAAGCTTGTAAGGTTTAAGGATTGGGACAACCTTCTCCACTCCCGGAAATGCGCCGATAGGCTGTTCCATAAGCACCCTCTCATCTCCGATAGCGCCGAGGACAGTACGCTCCTTCCCCTTTGACACGTGAACAGCAAGGCCGACCGCCTCCAATTTTTCTTTTACATGAGCGATCTGCTCATCAGTAGCATCAGGTCTCAAAACTATTATCATGGAAAATCCTCCTGTTATTTCCCCAGCACCTTTCTCAGCACATCCACAAATTTCCTGTTCTCATCCGGCAGTCCTATGGTAACCCTTAAGTTGGGTCCGCCCATATGCCTTATAATAATTCCTTTTTTCAACATGGCGTTGAATATAGCCCCCCCGTCATTGCCGGCACGGAAGTATATGAAGTTTGCCTCAGTAGGGATAAAGTTAATCCCCATCGAGTCGAATTCCTTGTATAAATATTCCTTTCCTTCCCTGTTTATCCTGCGGCTCTCTTCAACATGCGCATCATCGTCCAGCGCCGCAAGCGCCCCTGCCTGTGCAAGTGCATTGGTATTAAAAGGCTGCCTGACCCTGTTCATCATGTCAGCGATCTCAACGGTAGTCAGGCCATATCCTATACGCAGTCCTGCCAGTCCGTAGATCTTGGAAAAGGTTCGCAGTATGGTAACATTGCGTCCCTCTTTCAGATAGCTGAGAGAATCAGGATATTGATCAGAAGTCACATATTCCGCATAAGCCTCATCAAAGACTACCATGACATCCCGGGGGACCTCATTCATGAAGTCTCTGACCTCCTGAGCCGTTGACATGGTCCCGGTCGGGTTGTTCGGATTGGCTATGAAAACAAGCCGCGTCCGTGAATTGATCTTTCCGGCCAAAGCCTTCAGATCGAATCGTTCATCCTTCATCGGCACAGTGATAATACTGCCGTTTGCCGCAGTCATGATAAGCCTGTAAACAGAAAAAGTGTTTTCCGATGTAACGGCATTATCACCAGGAGAGACAAGCGTCCTGATCAGGAGCTCAATAATCTCGTTAGAACCATTACCAAGTATCACCGACTCTTGAGATACCCCCCATTTTTCTGCAAGCGCCCGCCTGAGATAAAAGCCTCCTCCGTCAGGATAACGGTGAACCTTCTTATCAATTAATGCTTTTATGGCATCAACAGCCTTACGCGATGCACCAAGCGGATTCTCATTGGAAGCAAGCTTGATCGCCCCGGAAATCCCAAGCTCCCTCTCAAGCTCTTCAATAGGCTTGCCTGGCTGATAAGGAACAAGGTTCTTTATGCTGTCGCTGACAAATTTAAGCATGTATGTTTCCCACTAAACTAACTTGCTTCTTCTCTACTCATTGCTCATTGCTCATTGCTCATTGCTTCTTTTACTCTCCGACAGGATAAGACCCAAGCACTTTAAGAAACGTACACTGCTGCTCAAGTTTATCCAATGCATTCTTTATCTTTTCATCCTCTATGTGCCCCTCAATATCAACAAAGAAGATATACTCCCACATCTTCTTTCTCGACGGCCGCGATTCTATTTTGGTAAGGTTTATCCCGCAATCAGTAAATGTCTTGAGACAACTGTATAGAGCACCTACCTTATCCTTGATCGAAAACATTACTGAGGTCTTATCCTTTCCGCTCCTCTCAACGTGATTCTTTGCTATAACAAGAAAACGGGTAAAGTTGCTGGAATAATCCTCAATATGGCTCCTTATTATTTTAAGTCCGTACAGTTGCGCCGCCAGCTCACTTGCAATAGCCGCTGCTGAAGGGTCTTCCACACACATCTCAGCCGCACGTGCAGTACTCGATACCTCAACAACAGGGATGCCTGCGAGATTTTTTTCAATCCAACCGGAACACTGCGCTATCGGCTGCGGATGGGAATAGACACACTTTATATCAGCAAGATTTCCGGTCAAAGACAGAAGATGATGACTCACCTCCTGCAATATCTCAGAGGTTATCTTGAGATTAGAGTCTACAAACATGTCGAGGGTGTGGTTCACAACGCCCTCTGTGGAGTTTTCTATCGGGACTACTCCATAGTCAGCAAGCCCCCTCTCAACCACTGAAAAGACCTCTTTAATGCTGTTCACAGGGATGTGGTCGGCAAACACTCCGAACTGTTTCATGCATGCAAGATATGTAAATGTAGCCTTAGGTCCGAGATAAGCTACTCTCAGCGGATGTTCCAATGAAAGCGATGCAGACATGATTTCCCTGAAAACAACCCTGATTGCCTCATTTGGAAATGGCCCCTGATTTTCCTTCTCAAGCCGTTCAAATATCTCTCTCTCCCTCTGGGGAACATGGGCCGCCATCTTCTCTTCCTTCTTGATCTTACCGATCCCGATGGCCGCCTTAGCCCGCTCGTTCAGCAATCTCAGGATCTCGGAGTCAATCCTGTCTATCTCCAGACGCAGCTTCTCCAGCTCTTTCATAGAGGAATATGATAGCTTATTCTACATGCGTTTGCAATAAGCAAGGAGGGCAATTTGCTATAGCAGGCTCCCCTGCTCTGTCTCTCCCGGCTTTATTATCCCAAAGTGCCTGTAGGCATTAGGTGTTGCAAGACGTCCGCGGGGTGTCCGGTGCAGGAAACCCTCCTGGATCAGGAATGGTTCATATACATCTTCAATAGTGTCCTTGTCTTCACTGATAGCTGCAGAAATCGTTTCAAGACCGACCGGACCGCCGCCGAATTTCTCGATAATAGTCAGGAGGAGCTTGCGGTCCATTATGTCAAAGCCCCTCTCGTCTATCTCGAGCATAGCAAGCGCCTTTCTTGCCACATCCCTTGTAATAATGCTGTCAGCCTTTACCTCAGCATAGTCCCTGACCCGCCTGAGCAGGCGGTTAGCAATCCTCGGTGTCCCCCGTGAGCGGCACGCAATCTCATCTGCGCCGCTGTCATCCAGATGGACATTAAGTATGTTTGCAGAACGAAGGAGTATCATCCTTAACTCATCCGGTTTGTAGAAGTCGAGTCTTGTTATAATCCCGAACCTGTCCCTTAAGGGAGATGTCAGCAGCCCGCTCCTGGTTGTTGCACCTATCAATGTAAATCTGGGAATATCCAGCTTTATCGTCCGCGCAGACGGTCCCTGACCTATAATTAAATCTATCTGATAATCCTCCATGGCCGGATATAGTATCTCTTCGATGGCAGTGTTTAACCTGTGAATTTCATCAATAAAGAGCACCTCATGTTTTTGAAGATTTGTAAGTATTGCCGCAAGGTCTCCCTGCCTCTCTATGGCCGGACCTGATGTTGCCTTTATGCCTACACCAAGCTCCCTTGAGATGATATAGGCAAGTGTTGTCTTGCCAAGACCGGGCGGACCATAGAAAAGGACGTGGTCGAGCGCCTCACCACGTCTTTTAGCTGCTTCGATGAAGATGTTAAGGTTATCCTTTACCTTCTCCTGTCCTATGTATTCGGACAATGTAGGCGGACGAAGGGTAGCCTCGTAGCGTTTTTCCTCTTCATCTAATTGTGCCGTAATTATTCGGTCCTGCATATAAATTTACACCTGCTTCCCATACTCATTGCTCATTGCTCATTGCTTCTTATACTATCCCTTGGACAGTGTCTTCAATGCTTCCCTGATAAGCGACTCAACCGGAATATCCCTGTTCTTCTCCCTGATCTTTTTGACCGCCTCATAGGCCTGCGCCCTCGGATAACCAAGATTAATGAGTGCAGAAAGGGCGTCAGCCGCTATTGTATGGCCCATCTCTGTTCCACCCTCTGCGTCACCCAGGGTTGGCAGCTTCTCCTTCAGCTCCAGGATTATCCTTGCAGCCGTCTTCTTTCCAACTCCGGGTATCATGCTCAGCCGCTTCGTGTCTTCACTCTCCACTATCTTCATCAGATCTGATAATGAAGAACCGGAGAGCAGATTCAAACCCATCTTCGGCCCGACACCTGATATTGTAAGAAGGGTTGTAAAAAAATCCCTCTCCGCTGCGCTTGAAAATCCGTACAGGAGAATGGCGTCTTCACGCACATGCGTATATGTATGCAGAATAATTTCCGCATTATCATGCGGCAATCTTGTAAATGTCGTAAGAGGAATGAAGACCTTATAGCCGACCCCATTGACATCTATAACCGCATACTGTGGTGTCTTTACGACAAGATGTCCGCGGACATGTGCAATCATCTCAGTTCTCTGATTTTATATGAATTTAAATAGCAGATGGCAACAGCAAGCGCATCCGAGGCATGGTGTGATTTGGGCGGTGACTCCATCCTGAGAATCTTCCCGATCATGTGCTGCACCTGCTCCTTCTTTGCCGCACCATAACCCACTACCGATTGCTTAACCTCAAGAGGCGTGTATTCAAACAGGGGGATACCGGCATTAACAGACGTCAGCATTATTACCCCGTTTACCTGAGATAACCTGACCAGTGTCTGCACATTCTTTGAATAAAATCCCTTTTCAATCACTACTGCATCAGGCCTGTTGGCCTGGATAAGTTTTTCAATCTCAATATATATCTGCTGAAGGCGGCTGCATATATCAGACTTATGTGAAAACTGTATTGTACCGGAAGATACGTGAAAGAGATGGTTGTCCTCTTCATCTACGAGGCCATAGCCCGTGACAACAGTACCAGGATCTACCCCCAAAGCACGCATTTGAACTCCTTAGCCGAAATCCGGGACTTGAGATATTAAATATTTTCGAGCACTTCATCTCTTACATTAATATTGGAATACACATTTTGCACATCATCGTTGTCTTCCAGCGCCTCTATCAGTCTTAATACCTGCATAGCGCTCTTGTCATCCAATTCCATATAGGTCCGTGGAAGCATGGTCACCTCTGACAGCGCCACTGCTATTCCTTCATCCTCAATCATCTTCTTAACTTTCTCCAGATCTCCGGGGGTTGTAATAACCTCAAAGTTATCACTATCACGCCTCATATCCTCTGCACCGGCCTCTACTATAATATTCATCAATTTTTCTTCATCCACCTTCCCGCCTTCCACTACTATATATCCCTTCTTATCAAACATCCATGAGACACAGCCGGCCTCACCCATATTGCCTCCGTGTTTACCAAAGATGTGCCGTATCTCCGGAACCGTACGGTTCCTGTTATCAGTCATTATTGTTGCAATTATAGCGACACCACCCGGACCGTACCCCTCAAATACAGCCTCTTCATATGATACACCAGGCAATTCTCCTGTACCCTTTTGTATGGCCTTCTTAATGTTGTCTGCCGGCATATTAGCCTCTTTTGCCTTTTGAATAACAGTACGAAGCCTCGCATTTCCTTCGGGATCACCGCCCCCAATCCTTGCGGCAACAGTTATTTCCTTAATTACTTTTGTGAAGATCTTACCCCTTTTTGAATCAATTGCCGCTTTCTTATGCTTGGTAGTAGCCCATTTTGAATGACCGGACATCTTATTCTCCTCCTTTTACCCCAATCTCCTTTGGCTCGTAATCTGAGACCTCGACTTCCTTAACCCTTATCTTATCGCCATCTTTAGTCGTCACTACCCGGAGTTTTATATTCAATGCCACGTCAAGTATTCCCTCCATCATGGTATCTGTAATCCTGGTCACCTCCGGCAGGGCTTTGCCAAGCTCTATACTTTCCATGGTAACATGAGACTCAGCTCCCCTCTGTCCTGCGACCGCCGGCCGTGGTACAGCGGCAGAGGCATCAGACTCTACCCAGTTCCTCAAATCCTCTGTTCTATCATGCCGTATCTCCTCCTGAACAGACGAAGGTGTAATCGCAGCTTCAGTGTCTGCCGTCTCCTTTGGCACAGGCATTCTCTTTTTCGGTCGTCCTGACTCGATCATCTCCCTGAGATCACCAAGCACCAGTTTACTGATAGCAGTCAGCGTCTCAAGGACACCCTCGCCTGTTGATGCAGAGGCGGAGAAATATGGAAGACCGCGGCTATTCAATGTCTTATCAAGCACCTCCACGGGCAATACATTTGGAAGGTCTCTTTTATTGTACTGAAGGACTACCGGGAAATCATTAATATTGATCCCGTGGTCTGCAAGGTTCTTCTTAAGATTGTAAAGGCTCTCGAGGTTGGAATCCATCATCCCATCCTGTGAGTCAGCTACAAAAACCACACCATCAGCGCCCTTTAACACGAGCTTTCTTGTCGCGTTATAAAACACCTGACCCGGGACAGTATAAAGATGGAACCTCATCTTGTATCCCTTAATCTCTCCGGCCTCAAGGGGGAAAAAGTCGAAAAATAGCGTCCTGTCTGAATAAGTAGGCAGGGTTATAAGTTTCCCCTTTTTTTCCGGCACTATCTTCTCATAAATAGTCTTGATGTTAGTCGTCTTACCGGATAGACCGGGGCCGTAATAAACTATTTTTGCATTTATTTCCCGTGAGGTGTAGTTGAATAATGCCATAGAATTATATTAAAAACCTAAAGTTGTTAACTAATCAGATAGTTTTATCAGAAAAGGACAAGAAGTGTCAACCTGCGATTTTATGCCGTGAAATTATAGCCTTAACAAATGATGTGACCATACAATTAACAGGAGTCGGCACATCATGTTTTGCACCCTCCCGGCATACATAACCATTGAAATAATCAATCTCGGTCTGTTTGCCTTTCAGGAAGTCCTCATACATGGAGGTGTGATATCCGCGTAGTTTTTGTGTAACATTAATCTGTTCATCCATAAGACCGGCATCAATGACAATCCCCTTTTTCTCAGCCACTGCCCTGATCTCTTCAAAAATCCCGAATGCCACATCAAGCGCATCTTTTGAATCAAGGATATGATCGAGAGGACCGTTCAGTATAACTGATACAGGATTGAATACGGCATTCCAGCATAGCTTCTCCCACTTGGTCTTAAGAATGTTCTTTGAAAGCTTCGTGGGTATGCCCGCATTCTTGAATAGATTTACCAATGTCCGGACACGTTCACTTTCACTGCCGTCAAGCTCTCCTATACCAAGGGAGCCTGCACCGACGTGATTAATAACACCAGGCTCTTCAATTTTAGAAGCCAGAAAGGCAACACCCCCAAGTACATTGGCATCAGGAAACCTGTTGAGTATCTCCTCCTCACCATCAATACCGTTTTGTATGGTGAGTATTATCGTATTTCTGGTGACTACCGGTTGAATAGTATCAAGCACCTTCTCCGTATCGTACCTTTTAACCGCAATTATGATCAGGTCGCACGGGACAAGGTCATTAGGATCAGTTGATACCGGAGGTTTGAAGTTCCACACCTCGTCTTTGCTCTTTACAGTCAGCCCTTTATTCTTAAGTATGGGAAGAGTGCGTGGTGTGACAAGAAAGGAGACGTTTGCACCTGCCTTCATCAGGACAGCGCCATAATAGCCGCCAACCCCGCCAACGCCAACCATTAGAATGTTCATTCAGACTCTTTACGTATCAGGATCTTGTAAGTCTCGTCATTTAATTTCTCAACACCTATTATCTTGTGTCCCTCTGCCTTAACGCTCCTCGGGACGTTCTTCATAGGTTCCCCGTCATCGAGGATAACTTCGAGTACCTGACCAACCTCCATCTCTTCGAGCTTCAGCTTTGTTTTTACAAAGTTTATAGGGCAGAGTACACCTGAAAGGTCAAGCTTGTCGTCCGGATTTACTGTCTCACCTTTATTTGTCATAGAAATTTCCCCTTGCGTAATATTTCACCCTTTCTTTCGGGTCCCTGATTGTTTCCAAACCAAGAGGTTCAATAACGTCATCCATGTAACGATCAAGTCCTAATCTTTCAATAGCCGCCCCAATACGTTCGCGGCCTGTCGCATTCTCCTGATACCAGTACATCGTCTTTTCTATCAGAGAATAGACCTGATCATCAGTAAGGAAATTGGCCACCTCGTATGAGAAATATGGATGTTTGCCATGTTTTCCGCCTACCCGTACCAACCATCCTGTCCTCTTACTTACCATTGCATCAACCGGGCAGACCTTTACACAGTCGCCGCAATGTATGCATTTATCCCAGTCTCTGACAGGCAAATCACCATCCATGATCAGTGCACCCTCGTCGCATCCCTTGACGCAAAGTTCGCAACCATTACATTCGTCCTCTAATAGCTGAGGCTCCAGAACACCCTGAAATCCAAGGTCCATCTCACGGGTACGAAAGCAGTCAATCGGACATCCTGAAAATGAGGTCTTAAACTTGTGATGTTTTGTCTCTATGCCAAAATAACGTTTATCTACCTCAGCACATATACCCTGAGTATCTGTCAGGCCATTCGGGTTATAGGTACATCCTGCACATGCAGTAGGGACACGTAACCTCGGCCCGCATGATGATACTGCCCAGCCTATTTCCCGCAAAGACTCTGCAACAGCATCAAAATCCTTATAGCTTACATAGGGAACTTCAATGGACTGACGGACAGAGATATGGATTTCACCCCTGCCAAATTTATCTGCAATCTCCCCTGCCTTTCTCATCTGATCAGCATTCACTTTCCCACCAGGACAGCGAAGGCGTACGGTAAAGAGGTCCTTCTGAGTCTGCTTGATGAACCCCCCGCTTTTGAGCTCATTGAAGTCAAGCTTCGCCTTTTTTGACTCCTTCCGAAGCTGTTCCTTTAACCCCTCCATTTCAGGAACCTGAGTCTCTGAATCTTTCATGGCTAATCCTCCCAGTCAGTGATGTTTTGATAATTGTATCCATCGAATACAATATTATTAATTTATCATAAATTTAATTAATATTGCAATTACCTTGCCGTATATCTCATAGCCAGTAACTCAATGGGGTGAACAGCGTCCAGTCCTGTCCCCTGCCGGATCTGCAGGTTGCACTTCGGACAGTCGCTGACGGCCATGTCAGGGTGGGACTCACGGATCCCTTCGATCATAGGCGCTCCGATCTTCATGGAGAGTTCAAAGGTGTCCTCAGTATATCCCATGCACCCCGCCGCTCCGCAGCACCCCCGGTCAATAACATCGAGTTTCAGTCCTGGAACAAGACGAAGAAGTTCCAGAGACGGCATACCCATTTTTTGGGCCTTCAGATGACAGGATACATGATAAGCTGCACGTTTGTTCAATGGAATCACAGGCGGTTTTAACTCACCTTTCTCAATGAGGCGGAGGAGATATTCCGTAACCTCAAAGACATGTCCCTTCAGAAAGTCCGCGTCAGAACCAAGCCACTCCGGATAGTCCTGTTTTATAGTCAGGCCACAGGGGGTGGAAGTGATTACAATATCGTAACCGGTAGCCACGTATTTTCCCCAGATTGACAGGTTGTAAGCCATATTCTTCCTCGCATCATCCGGGAAACCTTCGGATAACTGGGGGAGACCACAGCAACGGTGGGCCGGGACCACCACCTCGATCCCGCAGGCTTTCAGGACATTCAACACGGCCATCCCCTCCTGAGGCATGTGGTAATTGGTATAACAACCATAAAAATAGACAACCTTACGCGAGGATTTTGATTCAGTCATCTTATCTTTCCTTAGGAGCCGGCATTTTAATTTTTGCATGTAGACCTGCGACCTGAAAGTCATAAAATAGAATGCCGGGAGAAGGCGGTCCCTGTGAATCCCTGTCATTGCCTGAAGGATTTTTCGAAAAGGCCGGTTCCGCAGCAGTAGATTCAAAACAGGGGCAAACCATCCGAGGATGGATTCAACCTCATCAACCCTTTTAAAGATCATTTTGATCAGAGATGCCTTCCCACTCCTCATCACCCCGGCCTTGGCCCTTATAACGATATGCGGGAGGTCATATTTGAACGGACAGGAGAGCTTGCAGAGTTTGCAATCGTAGCAGAGACCTGACAACCCTTCAAATGCATCTTCGAGGAGTCCCTTCCTGCCATATTGTTCCTCCTCCTCAAGGATACTGAAAGCCCGTGGGAAAAATGGACAGTAAGACTCACACTGACCACAAGTGTAACAGCTTTCTACCTGATCCCTGAACTCTTCAACGTAAACTCGCTCTTGATCCATAGGGATATACTAATTCAGACTCGAGATGAGGTCAATTGGAATTGATTTATTTAATTTTAGCTTTGAGTTTTCCGATAATGGTTTTTTGGAGGTAATTATACTATTATGAAAAAGTCAAATTCAAAGGAATTATTTAAGACTGGGATCAAATTACTTAAAGAGAAGAAATTCACGGATGCACTTGATTCTATTAAGATAGCCATTGAAAAAGGTGGCTATGAAAATGTGGACGAGATCCCTCCCACGTACCTCTCTTATCTGGGTCTTATTACAGCCTTAGCTGAAAAGAGGTACAGGTATGGCGCAACGATCTGTGAAAAGGCAATAAAAAAGGAATTTTTTAATCCTGTTTTCTACCTGAATCTCGGCAAGGTCTATGCTGCAGGGGGTTACAAGCTTAAGGCAATTGATGCATTTAACAAAGGTCTCAAGATGGATGGAAATCATGATGAAATCATGGACGAACTTAAAAAGATGGGACTGAGACGTAAACCCGTAGTTCCATTTCTTACCAGAACCCACGCTTTAAATAAGCATCTTGGTTTACTTCTGCGCGGCCCAAAACTCACGAAGACGCTGGGCGTTAGATCAATGTGAGGTATATGATGCCGTTTCAAGTTAAGCGCGTGTATGACTCTCCTCATGGCAATGACGGTTTGCGCATTCTGGTAGACCGGCTGTGGCCCCGCGGCCTGACAAAGCAGGATGCCGCTATAGATCAATGGTTGCGGGCGTGCGCCCCCTATGTTACGCATTGAACCGCCCAGTGTATCCCCGGTCAAGAGAAATCTGAAAACCAATTCTTCAATAAAGGCCGGCCCTGAAGGTTCGGGCTGGAAGAGGTGAGTGATCGGCCAAAAACCTTAAAGCCTCCTCTGCCGATAATGGCCGACTCACGAGGTTACCCTGGATTTCCTCGCATCCCTGTTCACGTAAAAATGCCAGTTGTTGTTCCGTCTCTACACCTTCGGCAAGGAGTCTTAATTTCAGACTTTTTGCCATGGCAATGATTGCTGACACAAGTACCGTATCGGCCGGCTCTGTGATAATATCCTTCACAAAGGAACGGTCAATCTTAAGGATATCCAGTGGAATGCTTTTTAAATTACGCAATGAAGAGTGGCCCATTCCAAAATTATCCATAGAGAGCCATAAGCCCCTGTCTTTCATCGCCTGCAACATACCAATGACTATTTTTCTATCCTGCATGATGATGCCTTCTGTGATTTCGAGTTCCAGGTATTGCTTGTCCAATCCGGATGTCTCTAAGGCATGGATGACGGTTTTTATCAGGTCATCCTGTTTAAACTGCTGACCGGATAGACTCACCGACACCCGTATGGGTGTTATACCCCCTTTCTGCCAGCCCTTACTTTGGTTACAGGCGGTACGCAAAACCCACTCACCGATGGGTATAATCAGACCGGTCTCCTCTGCTACTGGAATGAATTCCGCTGGGGAAATGGTTCCCTTATCCGGATGCTGCCAGTGTATCAGTGCTTCCATCCCGATGATCTTCCCTGTACGTATCTCCATCCGAGGTTGGTAGTAAAGCACGAACTCTCCCCGTTCCAGTGCATTGCGCAAGTCTATCTCCAGAGTCAACCTTTCTAACGCCGCGGCATTCATGGAACGGCTATAAAACTGGAAGTTGTTTTTCCCCTTGTTTTTAGCGTGATACATCGCCGCATCCGCATTCATGAGCAGCATGTTAATGTCCTCGCCGTCGTGGGGATATAGGGCGATACCAATACTGGTCGTAACAACCACTTCGTGGCCTTCCAGTATGTACGGCTGAGACAGTACCGTCAGGATGCGCTGGGCCACTTTAACCGCAGCCTGACAATCAGTAATTTCAGGGAGTAATATCGTAAACTCATCACCTCCCTGCCGCCCTACCGTATTGCTGATGTTTGGACGGGTTAAGGCATCGCTTTTCCGTAAGCAACCATTCAACCGACTCGCAACTCCTTTTAGCAACTGGTCTCCCGCATTGTGACCCAACGTGTCATTGATTCGCTTGAAATTGTCCAGGTCAAGGAACATGATTGCTACCGCTTTTTGAGTGCGACTATAATTGGCAATCGCCTGCTTCAACTGTTCTTGAAACAAGACACGATTGGGTAGATTGGTCAAGTGATCGTAATAAGCCAACTGTTTGATCTGTTCTTCCGCCCGTTTGCGCTCGATGGCATAACGGATAGTACGCTCTAAAAGAGTGAAATCAGTTTTTCCCTTTACGAGGTAATCCATGGCTCCCGCCTTCATGGCCTCCAGATCGATTTCCTTGCCTCCCTGACCGGTCAATAATACTGCAGGTATGTTACACCCATTATGGGTGACTTCTCGCAGGAGATCCAGACCAGTGCGTTCACCCAGGCGGTAGTCGAACAGGAAGACGTCATATTGGTTACGGCCCATCTCCTCCAGTGCGGCATCATAGGTCATGACCCATTTCAGGTCATAACGTACACTGTCAATATCAGAAAGGAGATCACGGGTAATGACATAATCGTCTTCGTCATCCTCTACCAGCAATATCCTTATTCGTTCCTTTTCCATATGAGTCTCTTGTTCCCCTAATGGGGCAGTTTAACGATACTGAACCAGTAATGCGACAATGTTTTCATCACTTCCACCAATCCTTCAAACAGTACCGGCTTTGTAATGAAGGAGTTTACACCCATGTCGTAGGTACGACAGATATCCTCCTCCGCCTTTGAGGTCGTCAGCACCACGATCGGGATTTGCCGCAGATGGGGGTCGGCCTTGATCTCCATGAGCGCTTCGCGGCCATCCTTTCTGGGCATGTTCAGGTCCAGCAGGATCAAGCCGGGGCGGGGGAATTTCTCTTCGTCTGAATAGATTCCGCGATGATAGAGGTAGTCAATGAGCTCTTCCCCGTCCTTCACGAAATAGATCTTGTTTTCCACTTTGGCCTCTTCCAGCGCCTCCTTAGTCATGAGACAGTCATCTTCATCATCATCAGCCATCAGTATAGATATGGCTTCGTTGTGATTATTCATGCAATTCCTCCTTTGTGATGTTTGACGTGAAGCTGGACGATAAATATGCTCCCTTGCCCCGGATTGCTCTTAGCGATGATGCTTCCGCCGTGCCGCTCGACAATTTTACGGCAGACCGCCAGGCCTATTCCTGTTCCCTCGTACTCGCTCCGTCCATGCAAGCGTTGAAAGACGCCGAAGATCCGATCCGTATACTTCTCATCGAAACCAATGCCGTTGTCTTCCACGGTAATCTCATAGATCTCATCGCCCGGGGCATTATTCCCATCGGCATGGATAAAATTGCCGGAGACCTTCACAACAGGCGGCTCTCCTTTTTTACTAAATTTCAACGCATTGCCCAATAGGTTTTGCAGGAGTTGACGCATATGCACAGGATCGGCATCAATGGTTGCCAGCTCATCTATCTCAACACGACCGCCTGATTGCTCTATTCTTACCTCGAGGTCGGACACCACCTCCTGAACGATTTTAGCAAGGTCAACGGGAACATATGGTTTTGCCTGGGTCGTCACGCGGGAGAAGGTCAACAGGTCATTAATCAGGGTCTGCATCCGGCTGGAAGCGCTCTGCATCCGCTCGAGGTATTCCCTCCCCTCCTCACCGACCTGGCCCGAACATTTGCTCTTCAAGCGGTCACCAAAGGCGATGACCTTTCGCAGAGGTTCCTGGAGATCATGGGAACAGATATAGGCAAAATCCTGCAATTCACGGTTGCTCCGCTCCAGTTTTTCAGTAAAAGACTTCAGTCCCTCCTCCGCCTGTTGACGCACCAGGATCTCTTCCTGCAATTCCTTCGTGCGTTCCCTGACACGATCCTCTAATTGTCTGTGGGTCTGCATCAATTCCTGATCCCGTGATTGAATTTGATCCAACATCCCATTGAAACTGTCAATCAGGAGACCGACTTCATCCTCGTGATGTTTTTGTGCCCGGACCGAATAGTCCTTCTCCTCAGAAACCCTCCTCGCCACCTTGACAAGGTGTAAGATCGGCCGGGCAATGACCCCTTGAAGTTTTGACGCAAGCAGAAAGGCCACCAAAGAAGCCGCAATCATGATGGTGACTATGATTAAAGCATAACGCCTCAAACGTTCATCTATATCTACCAGGTCCGATTGCAAATAAACCGTACCCACCTTATCGCCATGTAATACCACACTTTGAAACAAAACCAGGTCTTTGTCTGAAAACCAGTAGCCATCTTTTTCAGGCGCCGGGGGTGTGAAGGTCATCCCTTCCCGATGGTACTTGGCCAGCACCTCCCCGTCCGGCTCGTAAAGTGCTGCAGAGACAATATGCTCATTGGCGCTGAGGGCGGATAATATCTCCTCAGCGGCGCTTTGATCCTGGAATTCAAGGGCCCCGGCGGTATTATTTCCGATGACTTTCGCAAAGATGGTGAATTCACGACTCATATCATCCCGAAAGGTAATGGTATCGAATATAATAAAGGCGCTGCTTGCAAAGAGGAGCGCCACGATGCTGATCAGCATCGTGATAATCGTCAACTTCTGTTTGATTGATAGGTTGCGAAAAAATCGCATAGTGACCTTTCTATCGGGCAGTCCCATCGCTTACGGTTTTTCCTATAATCAGCAATTTCGAACTGATCTTCAGATCGGACCGCTTGACAGCATCTACATTGATCTCGATATTAATCTTCTTGTCCTGTTCGTTTAAGCCGATGATGCCGCCAGACTCAGCAAACTGGTCCATATCACCGATCGTCAGGATACCGGCAAATTTGATGACCTCGATGATCCTTGCCAGCCTTTTCTTTTCAGAGGAACTGATAAAGAGGATATGGCATCTTTTCAGCTCCTCAACACTATTGGATCGTTTGACGACCGGTTCCCTCCCGTTCACCGTCTTACCGCTAAAGATTTGATCGAGGACATTCCCGAAGGGATCCTTGCCGAGAACACAAATAGAGAAAGGCTCTTTGGGATCGGCGAACGCCTGGGCCGGCCAGTCCACAAACTTGGTAAATTTATAAATGAAAGCGGCCTTTACCGCATACTCTGGCAATTCCTGTGATTGGGCCTGGACATTCAGAACGTCCACCGCCATGATCCATAGAACGATCAGAACCCAACAAAACTTGACGATCCAAAGAGGTCTGCAACCATACGTTAAGTACATATTTTAGAATTCCACACTCAATCGCCCGTAAACGGCCCTGCCCGGACCGATGGGAAGAGTATTCACCCAACCCATTGAAAATTCCGTATAATCCATATCGTCATCCAGCAAATTACTGCCATAAACATTGATCGCCATCGGTCTGAAGAAATGGAATCTGTAAGTCGTATTGAGAGACAACAGGTTAATTGCCCTGGCCTCCTTATTCAGCGTTAGCCCGCCGAGCGGTTCGTTCTCCCTCGGCTTGCCAAAATAGGAGTGAAAGAGCCCCACCGTCCAATGGCCCTTCTGATAGGAGATTCCGGCCTTTGCCATATAACTCGGGATAAACAATGTCTTATCCTTTTCATCCTCAACCTGATACGTTATGGAGCCTGTTGCAAAAAGGGTTTCACTCATTTGCCCCTTCGCTTCAAACTCAGCCCCCAGAATGTCTATTTCGCCTCCATTGACAAACGTCTGGTTTGCAGGCGGCACTATTATCCGTTTTATAAGATCTGTATAATGACTCTGAAACACGGTGAACGTATATTGAGCCCTGGCTGTATTGACGAACAACTGGGCATCAACAGTGGTGACTATCTCCGGTGCCAAATCGGGATTTCCAATCAGGTTGGGCACGTCTATATATTCCTCGAGTGGTGTCGCGCTGCGGAAGGCCTGGGCATAAAGCAACTTGACAGCAATGGAATCATTAAAATCATAAATAGCGCCAAACCGCGGGACGGTCCGATATCTGCCGGAATGGGTTTGATTATATTGAGCCCCTGCAATGAGCTTCAGGGGATCGAGGGGGCGATGATCAACGTGCAGATACGCTGAATAGTGGTGCTCCGAATATTCGTCCGGAATGACTCCGCTGGTGCCCTTGCTTTCACGGATCTCGCTCAATCCACCCAGGACGAGGTTTGTATCCTCTGTGAAATGACCGGAGATGGATCCCTCAAAAACGGTTGCATCGGCAGAATTCGGATCGTTACCGGTAATCTGGCTCACCAGACGGTTCTCCCAGCTATTTCGGGTCACATTGAGGTTGAGTTTCCACGACTCCGTGAACGGATGGGTATAACCCAGATCCACAAAAAGGCGCTTCCCGGCAACATATCCCTCTGATGACCAGGATGTTAAGACCCCAAGGCTGTCATACTTGACATCGCTGTAGTATAATTGGGCGCGAAACCTTTTATACTCCAGTAAGGCCCCTAAGCCCTTATTGAATTCGCCATACTTCATCTCCCCGTACACCGGCCCCCCGGACGGCCCAGGGGAATTGGTGTAAGCCTTAAAGTCCCAACCATCCTCCTTAAAGTAGTTGAACCCGACGGCGAGTTTCCACTCCTTGTGGGATGCGAATGCCGTCGCGGAACCCAAGGTGGCTCCAAATGACCCTCCGCCGATCGTGACCCTGGCCTCGTTCTCCTCTTCCGGCACGCGGGTAATGATATTGATCACACCGGCAATGGCATTGGAGCCATACAGGACGGACCCCGGTCCGCGGATAATCTCAATCCGCTCGATCAGATCCAGAGGAAAGGCGGTGTAAAGGGCAAAGTTACTATTGGCCTCAAGGGCATCTCGAAAAGGTCTTCCATTGATTAAGATCAAAGTATGGTTATCCGCATGCGCAATCAGGTCCCCACGGATCACGGGTTTGGCCTGGACCCACAAGTGGGAGCTCATATGCTGCAAACTCGGAACGCGGTTCAGGATATCAACTAAACTGATCGCTCCAAAGGCATCGATCTCCTTTCTGGTGACCACTGTAATGACCGCCGGGGCATCGCTCATCTTTTCTCCCTTTTTGGAGGCCACTTCGACAGTGACATCGAGTAGCTCTTCGAGCGACATTTCAGTTAAATCTTCATATGCCCAGGCGATCGGCCCCCAGAGAGCTATGCTGATTTCGATCATTAGGAGGGCGATGAAAATCTGGAAACTCTTCACCATGCTGGTTATCCTTTGTTTTTATTATAGGAACGGTCACTTATAGTACATCGTACTTCGGTATGAATACCGGTTACCTTAAGCTCAAAAGCGGGGTAGATGCCGGAATGCCAGTGACGTTTTGGCCGATGAGAATAGACACTTTAAAAGCGCTTACCTCACCCGTCATGTGCCCCTTGTGCTTTCAAGATGCACGCGTCGACAATGCAACCTCAACCGCGGCGCGCCGCCTCGATTGCAGCGATGTCGATCTTTTTCATCTGCATCATCGCATCGAACGCGCGCTTGGCGGCAGCGAGATCGGGATCGGTGACCGCTTTCGTCAGGGCGATCGGCGTAATCTGCCAGAAAATTCCCCATTTGTCCTTGCACCAGCCGCACTCACTCTCTTCGCCGCCGTTGCCGACGATCGCGTTCCAGTAACGATCAGTTTCGGCCTGGTCAGCGGTTGCGACCTGAAACGAGAATGCCAAGTTGTGCTTGACCTCGGGTCCGCCATTAAGCCCGAGGCAGGGAATGCCCATCACGGTAAACTCGACCGTCAACACATCCCCTTTCTTCCCGGACGGAAAGTCTCCCGGGGCGCGGTGCGCTGCGCCGACGGATGAATCGGGAAAGGTCTTGGCGTAAAATCGCGCCGCATCCTCGGCGTCGCCATCGTACCAAAGGCAAATCGTGTTCTTTGCTGGTTTCATCATGTCACTCCTCCATCGTAATGAGCCACCCGGAGCCGGAGCAAACGATGCGCTTGCAGTCGAAGGGCATTGGCTCGGCCGACATTTCCGCATCAATGTGCGGCAAAATCTGTACCATTCCGGCGCTGCTTCACTGTGCTGCGCACAGGCGGGATAACTATTAAGTAAGCTGCAGAAGTATTCCACTTTCCGGCAGCCTATCTCGTA
>Ga0209323_10000108_pt1 | contig 47821 bp, 43 predicted proteins | sample Rifsed19ft2_FD_184014 | JGI IMG/M metagenome (GOLD analysis project Ga0209323, IMG submission 184014) | Soil microbial communities from Rifle, Colorado, USA - sediment 19ft 2 (version 2) | ecosystem: Environmental > Terrestrial > Deep subsurface > Rock core/Sediment | place: Rifle, Colorado...
TCTACGACTCTCCTTTGAGGATCGAGTTCTTCGGCGACGAGGTCGAATCAATAAGGACATTCGACGTCGCGACACAGCGGTCACTGAAGGAGATGGACGAGGCCCGCATACTCCCGTCGCGCGAGACCACTGTCCAGAGGTCGACACGGATAGGCGCGAGGGAGAGGCTCATAGAGAGGGCGGAGGAGCTCGGGTTGAAGAGAGAGGCGTGGGAGCCGCTCTCGGACAGGTTGAGGGAAGGCACGCTCCCGGGCCTCGATTCCCTGTTGCCTCTCTTCCATAAGAAGCTCGACACGATTTTCGACTATTTGAAGGAGGGCGCGCTCGTCGCCCTCATAGAGCCGGAACTCGTGCAAAAGGGCCTCGAGGCATTCGGAGAAGAGATAGAGAGCGCGGCAGAGAGAATATCAAAGCGCAGCGAGTTCTTTGTAGAGCCTGAAAGCCTATATATCAAGGCCGAGGACGCTCTGGCCAGCCTCAGTAAAGAGCCCCTGTTGAAGATAGAGGCCCTGAGGGGCGACGCGGCCCAGGTCCATACGGAATCGAACCTCGACATACGCCAGGAGATTTCATTCAGAAAGGGAGAGGAGCTCCTGAAGCCGCTCTCCGACAGGGTCGCGGCCTGGATAGATTCAGGGCAGGCCGTCTATATCACCGCCCACAACAGGGGGCAGGCCGAGAGGACAAGGGAGCTGTTGGAAGGCTACAGCCTGAGGCCCGTATTCTCGAACGTTGATATCACAGAGATAAAAGGCCCGGGCCTCTACATTGCCACAGGCTCGCTCTCGACAGGCTTCAGGCTCCCCTCTGAATCGCTCGTAATAGTATCGGAAGAAGAGGTCTTCGGAGAGAGGGTCAAGAGAAGGGCGCCCCCGTCGAGGAAGTTAGAGGCGTTCCTTACACAGCTTCAGGACCTCTCTGTCGGCGACTTCATCGTGCACAAGCAGCACGGCATCGGGCTCTACAGGGGGCTAAAGCGCCTGTCGATTGACGGCGTCGAAAACGAGTTCCTGCTCCTCGAATACAGGGGCGGAGACAGGCTCTACCTGCCGGTCTGGAGGGTGGACCTCGTATCAAAGTACCACGGCCTCGAGGGCAGCTCGCCCGAGCTCGACAAGCTCGGCGGCCCTGGCTGGGAGCGCACGAAGAAGAAGGTAAAGCAGGCGGTGGAGAAGCTCGCCGGAGAGCTGCTGAAGCTCTACGCCGAGAGGGCCGTTGCGGACGGCTTTGCCTTCTCTCCTCCTGACAGGCTCTTCCATGAGTTCGAGGCAGGCTTCGAGTACGAGGAGACGCCTGACCAGGCAAGGGCCATAGAAGATACACTGAAGGACATGGAAGAGCCGAGGCCGATGGACAGGCTCATCTGCGGGGACGTCGGCTACGGCAAGACAGAGGTGGCGATAAGGGCGGCCTTCAAGGCGGTGCTCGACAAGAAGCAGGTCGCGATACTCGTTCCAACTACCGTGCTCGCGCAGCAGCACTACAGGACGATCTCAAAGAGGCTTTCCGCCTATCCGGTCGTGGTCGAGGTGCTCTCGCGCTTCAGGTCAAAGGCAGAGCAGAAGGAGGTCGTAAAGGGCCTCTCGGCGGGCAGGGTCGATATCATCATCGGCACGCACAGGCTCCTTCAGAACGACATCGAGTTCAAGGACTTAGGCCTCATCGTCATCGACGAGGAGCACAGGTTCGGCGTGGCGCATAAGGAGAAGTTGAAGAAACTGAGGTCAAAGGTCGACGTGCTCACGCTCACGGCAACGCCGATACCGAGGACGCTCCACATGTCGCTCGCCTCGATAAGAGAGCTCTCCATCATAAACACGCCGCCTGAGGACAGGCTCGCCATAAGGACCCAGGTCACGAGGTTCGACGAGGAGATAGTGAGGGACGGCATAGAGAGGGAGCTCGCGAGGGGCGGGCAGGTCTTCTTCGTCCACAACAGGGTTCAATCCATCGCGGCGATAGAGGAGATGCTCAGACGCGTCGTGCCGCACACGCGCATAGCCGTCGCGCACGGGCAGATGAAGGAGGGGGATCTCGAGAAGAAGATGATGGGCTTCGTGAACAGGGAGTACGACATACTCCTCTCTACCGCCATCATCGAATCTGGCCTCGACATACCTTCCGCCAACACCATCATCATAAACAGGGCGGACAGGTTCGGCCTCGCCGAGCTGTATCAATTGAGAGGGCGCGTGGGCAGGAGCAAGCACCGCGCCTATGCCTATTTCTTCTGCCCATCGATGGGAGAGATCACCGGTGACGCCCGAAAGAGGATAGAGGTCATCCAGGAGCTCTGCGAGCCGGGCTCAGGCTTCAGGGTGGCGACATACGACCTCGAGATAAGGGGCGCCGGGGAGCTCCTCGGCGCGGCGCAGTCCGGCAATATCGCCCAGGTCGGCTTTGACCTTTACACGCAGCTCCTTGAGCAGGCGGTGAGGGAGATAAAGGGCGAAGAGGCGGAAGAGGCCATAGAGCCCGAGATAAACTTGAGGGTGTCGCAGTACATACCAGAGGACTACATACCGGATACGAAGCAGAGGCTGAACCTCTACAAGCGCTTCTCGTCGGTCGCCTCCGAGGACGAGATATTCACCATACTCGAAGAGCTCGAGGACAGGTACGGCCCGCCGCCCGCCCTTGTCGAGAACCTAATGAGCGCCGCCGGGCTAAAGCTCATGCTCAAGGAACTGAACGCCCGCGAGCTTACCCAGAAGGGCACGAGGCTCCACCTCGCCTTCGAGCATACCGAGGGGCACCTGCCGCCTGAGAGGGCCTCGAAGAAGGCGCTAATGCTCGCGCAGAAGGAGCCGAAGAGGTACAGGGTCACGCCGGAGGGCAGGTTCGTCCTGTTCATGAAGCCTGACGAGGTAGTACTGGAGGCGGCCAGATATGTATTGAAAGAGCTTCTGAAGGGGTGATATCATTTTATGTTGCAGACATGGAAAAAGCCGTAATATTGATGAAAAACCGTTCGAGAAAGAGGCTGGCCCGGATAGCCGCCGCGCTCCTCGTCCTCAACATCGCCGGGTGCGGCGTCCTGAAGGACAACTCCAAAGAGGTCATCATCAGGGTCAACGGGCGCTCCATCACGGCCGGCGAGTACGGGGACGCTTTGAAGAGCCTTGTCCCGACCGCCAGGGGGCATGAGGCCGACGAACTCGTTGAGCTCAAAAAAGAGCTCGTGACGGAGATGGTCGAGGAGGAGCTCCTCCTCGAAGAGGCCCAGGCCGCGGGGATCACGGTAAGCCCAGAGGAGCTCTCGTCAGAGGTGGACATGATACGGCAGGAGTACGGGGAGAGCCCCTTCAGGGCCGTGATCGAAGAGCGCTACGGCAGCATGGAGGGCTGGGAGGATAAGATAAGAAGAAAGCTCCTCGTAAGGAAGGCCATAGAGCGGATAACCGCCTCCGTGCAGGTGACGGAGAAGGCCATGCGCGAGTATTACAGGGACAACAGGGACGAGTTCACCAGGCCCGAGCAGGTCAGGGCGAGGATGATAGTCGTCTCCACGGAGGAGCAGGCCAGCGCCATAAGGGAGAAGCTCACGCCGGAGGGCTTCGCCGCTGTGGCGAAGGAGGTTTCCTTGAGCCCTGAAGGCAAAGACGGCGGAGACCTCGGTTACTTCGGAAGGGGAGACATGCCCGGCGAGTTCGAGGAGGCCGTCTTCGGCCTCAAGCCCGGTGAGATAAGCCCGGTAGCGAAGACCGACTACGGCTACCACATATTCCTTCTCGAGGACAGGAGAAAGGGCGGGACTGTATCGTACGCCGAGGTCAGGCCCAGGATAATGGAGAAGATAAGGGGCGAGAAGGCCGCGACGGCGCTCGACGCGTGGATGGCCGAGAAGAAGCGCACGTCAAGTATAGAGATAAAAGAGGAGCTCCTTTGAAGAGGATCTTTCTTGCGATAGGCCTTGCCTCGCTCGTATTCGCTGTCCAGGCCCGCTCCGAGGTGGTCGACAGGATAGTGGCTGTCATAAACGACAGCGTCATAACGCTCTCTGAGCTCAACGCGGCCACCGCCGTCGCCATTGAAAAGCTCGGCATAGAGAACGGGGCGAACCCTGAGAAGCTAAAGGAAGTAAAGGGGAGCATACTGGAGAGCCTCGTGGAGCAGAAGCTCGTGAAGCAGGCCGCTGACAAGGCGGGCATCGACATAAGCGAGCGGGAGATAGACAACGCCGTCGAGGACGTGAAGAAGCAGAACAGGCTCACCCACGAGCAGCTCCTGCTCGCGCTTGCCGAGAGCGGCCTCACGCAGAAGGAGTACAGGGAGCAGCTCAAGGAGCAGATAAGGCAGGCAAAGTTCATAAACAGGGAATTCAGGTCAAAGATATCCATTCAGCCCGAGGACATCGAAGGCTATTACAGGCAGAACATAGGCGAGTTCAACGGACCCGCGCTCTACAGGCTCAGCATGATATTCCTCCCGGATGACAAGAGCCTCGAGGCAAGGCTCAAGGCGGTGACCGAGGGCCTCTCAAAGGGCGAGGACTTCAGGGACCTGGCGAGCCATTATTCCGAGGGGCCCGGCGCTTCACAGGGCGGGGACCTCGGGTTCCTCAAGGCCGGAGAGCTCGACGGCTGGCTCGAGGAGGCGGCCAGGAACTTGAAGCCGAACGGGATAAGCCCCGCCATAAAGAGGCCCGAAGGCGTCTACTTCATCCAGCTTGCCGATTTCACCCCCTCGGCCCCCAGGCCGCTCGCCGAGGTAAAAGGGCAGATACATGACAGGCTCTTCAAGAAGGTGATGGACGAGAGGTTCAACTTCTGGCTCTCCGAGGTCAAGAGGACGGCGCACGTAGAGATAAGGATGTAGGGCAGGCTGCTCAAAAAGCTCCATCTGCTTTGTTGGCCTCAAACGCTCGTCGCTGCGACGTACATGAAGAGTACGACTCGCTACTCGCTCCCCGGTTTAACCGGGGCCTCGCATCTGAACCTTTTTGAGCAGCCTGAATAAAATCGGACAAGACCGTGAAAAAAAAGATAATAAAACCAAATATAGCGATAACCATGGGCGACCCGGCAGGCGTCGGCCCTGAGCTGGCGCTCAGGGCGCTCGGGGACCCTCGCGTCCGCTCTCTCTGCAACCCGATTGTAGTTGGCGACGCCGGTCTACTCGATCTCCTCGCCAAAAGGCTCGGCCTCAAGAGGCCGGCGCCTGATGAGGTGATGAATGTATCTGGCCTCGACCTCAAGAAATTAAAGCCGGGCTCTCCGGCCAGAGAGGCTGGCTCAGCGCTCGTCTCCTATATAGAGGAGGCCGTCTTCATGGCTGCCATAGGCGACGTCGCGGCCATGGTGACCTGCCCCATAAGCAAGGAGGCGGCGAAGCTCTCGGGCTTCACCTTCCCGGGCCACACCGAGTTCATAGCATGGCTGACGGGAACGAAAGACTTCGTCATGATGCTCGGCGGAAGGGACTTGAAGGTGGTGCTCGTGACCATACACGAGGCCATAAGGGACGTCCCGGGGCTCATTACCAAAAAGGCCGTGCTAAATACCGTCAGGGTCACTGACCGGGCCTTCAGGCAGGACTTCGCCGTGAAGAGGCCGAGGATAGCAGTATGCGGCCTGAACCCGCACGCCGGAGAGGCCGGGATGTTCGGCGACGAGGATAGAAGGATAATCGCGCCTGCCGTAAAGAAGGCGAGGGAGGCGGGCATAAACGCAACAGGCCCGCTGCCGCCTGATACCGTCTTCTACAGGGCCGTGAGGAAAAAAGAGTTCGACTGCGTGGTCGCCATGTACCACGACCAGGGGCTCGGGCCCCTGAAGCTCATGCACTTCGAGGACGGCGTGAACGCCACACTGGGGCTTCCCATAATACGCACCTCGGTCGACCACGGCACCGCATACGATATAGCGTGGAAGGGTGTCGCAAGCCACCATAGTTTAGTAGCCGCCATAGAGATGGCGGTGGAGATGGCGAGGAACAGGGCGAGGCGTTAGGAGATTTTAATTCGAGGCTGCTGAAAAAGTCCATCTGCTGCGTTGTCGTCGTCGCTCGTCGCTGCGACGTACATGAAGAGTACGACTCGCTCATCAAACGGCGAGAATTGCCTTGCATATGGAGCTTTTTGAGCAGCCTGTTTAAAAACAGAGTTTTTTTAAGTCATTAGCTTTTGGAACACGAAATACCATGGATAAGATCATAATAAAGGGCGCTCGCGTCCACAATTTAAAGTCCATCGACATAGAGATACCCCGCGACAAACTCGTCGTGATAACCGGCGTCTCGGGCTCCGGCAAGTCCTCTCTCGCCTTCGACACCATCTACGCCGAGGGGCAGAGAAGGTACGTCGAGAGCCTCTCTGTCTATGCCCGCCAGTTTTTAGAGCAGATGGACAAGCCCGACGTCGAGTCCATAGAAGGCCTCTCTCCCGCAATATCCATAGAGCAGAAGACCACCTCCAAGAACCCGCGCTCCACGGTAGGCACGGTTACAGAGGTCTACGACTACCTGAGGCTCCTCTTCGCCCGGATAGGAAAGCCCCACTGCTACAGCTGCGGCCGCCTGATCGCCTCCCAGACGATCCAGCAGATGGCCGACAGGGTGATGGAGCTCGCCTCCGGATCGAAGATAGTCCTCCTGTCCCCCATCGCGCGCGGCAGGAAGGGCGAGTACAAAAAAGAGCTCGAATCGCTTAGGAAAGACGGCTACACAAAGGCCAGGATCGACGGAGAGGTGCGCGGCCTCGAGGATGTAATAAGCCTCGACAAGAGAAAGAAGCACAACATAGACGTCATCGTAGACAGGCTCATCATAAAAGAAGGGATACTCCGAAGGCTTACCGATTCGCTCGAGGCCGCGGCGCGCCTCTCGGGCGGGCTCGTGAAGATCGACGTGCTCGGAGCAAAGGAGCTCCTCTTCAACGAGAAGCTCTCGTGCGCCGAGTGCGGCATAAGCTACCCGGAGATAAGCCCCACGACCTTTTCGTTCAACAGCCCCTACGGCGCCTGCCCCGAGTGCAAGGGCCTCGGAGAGAAGTTCTACTTCGACCCTGAGCTGGTCGTGCCTGACGAGGGCCTCTCTCTTCGTGACGGAGCAGTAGCGCCCTGGAGCAGGTCAGGGGGAAAGAAGTCCGCCGGCTGGTATTTGAACATGCTCTCGTCCCTTTCAAAGCATTACAAGTTCAGCCTCGACACCCCCTTCAAGAAGCTCCCCCCAAAGGTGCGGGAGATGATACTCGGCGGCTCCGGCGAGGAGGAGATAGAGTTCAGGCACGAGGGCGAGCGGAGCAAGTACACCTATACCTCCGCGTTCGAGGGCGTGCTCGGCAACCTCGAGAGGCGCTACCGCGAGACGGAATCGGCAGAGGTGAGGGAAGACCTCGAACGCTTCATGAACTCGCAGCCTTGCCCGGTCTGCGAGGGGTCGAGATTAAAGCGTGAGGCGCTCTTCATAAAGCTCAACAACAGATCCATCCGCGACATCACGGGGATGTCGATAAAGGACGCGCTCGCCTTCTTCAAGAACCTGAAGCTCAATACCGTCGAGCAGGAGATAGCGAGAAGGGTCTTGAAGGAGGTAGGCGAGAGGCTCGGCTTCCTCGCGAACGTGGGCCTTGATTATATCTCCCTTGAGAGGGCCGCCTCTACGCTCTCCGGCGGAGAGGGGCAGAGGATAAGGCTCGCCACCCAGATAGGGAGCTCGCTTGTCGGGGTCCTCTACATACTCGACGAGCCGTCCATCGGGCTCCACCAGAGGGACAACAAGAAGCTCCTTGCCGCGTTGAAGAGGTTGAGAGACATGGGCAACTCCGTGCTGGTCGTGGAGCACGACGAGGAGACGATGCAGGAGGCCGACCATATAATCGACATGGGCCCCGGCGCGGGGCTATGGGGCGGCCAGGTCGTGGCGCAGGGCACGTTCGAGCAGATAAGGCGGAGCCCCGGCTCCCTTACAGGCAAGTACCTCTCGGGCGAGTACCAGATACCGGTGCCCGCAAAGAGGAAGAGGCCCGGGGGCCGGGCAATAGTGTTGAAGGGGGCCAGGGCGAATAACCTTAAGGCAGTGAACGCGAGGTTCCCGCTCGGGCTCATGACCTGCGTCACCGGCGTGTCAGGCTCGGGCAAGAGCACTCTTGTGGTAGATACGCTCTACCGCAACCTCGCCCGGAGGCTCTACGACTCCAGGGAGAGGGCAGGCGAGGTGGCCTCTATCGCGGGCCTCGAGCACATAGACAAGGTAATAGACATAGACCAGTCGCCCATCGGCAGGACGCCGCGGTCAAACCCCGCGACCTACACGGGGCTCTTCACGCCCATAAGGGACCTCTTCAGCCGGCTCCCGGAGGCAAAGGTCAGGGGCTACAGCCCCGGCAGGTTCAGCTTCAACGTGAAGGGCGGCAGGTGCGAGTCCTGCAAGGGCGATGGTCTGATAAAAGTAGAGATGCACTTCCTGCCCGACGTCTACGTCACATGCGACGCGTGCGGCGGCCACAGGTACAACCGCGACACGCTCGAGATACGGTACAAGGGCAAGAACATCTCCGAGTGCCTCGACCTCTCGGTCACAGAGGCGCTCTCATTCTTCGAGAACATCCCCGTGGTGAAGGAGAAGCTCAAGACCCTGCACGACGTCGGCCTCGGGTACATAAAGCTCGGCCAGCCCTCGACCACCCTTTCAGGCGGCGAGGCGCAAAGGATCAAGCTCTCCCGGGAGCTCTCCAAGAGGGCGACCGGCAGGACCCTTTACATACTCGACGAGCCTACGACGGGTCTCCATTTCGCCGACATACACAAGCTCCTCCACGTGCTGCAGAGCCTCCGCGAAGCCGGCAACACCATCGTCATAATCGAGCACAACCTCGATGTGATAAAGTGCGCCGACTACATAATAGACCTCGGGCCGGAGGGAGGCGACGGCGGCGGACGCATCATAGCGGAGGGCACCCCCGAAGAGGTAGCCGCCGTCAAGGGCTCGCATACGGGCGAGTTTCTCAAGGGCGCGCTCGGCAGAAAGCGCGCCTCCCTCAAGTAACCCCGCCTTCTTTTCCATCCAGATACTCACAAGTCCTTTTTGTGATAGACTTTCACAGCAGGAATGAATTAAGTCCATCTAAAGATTTCACCCTCCCCTCCCGTCAAGGGAGGGGAGGGATGGTCATTCTGAGCCAAACGGGCCGAATGCCCTGAGCGAGGCGTTGGAATTTATACCCTCTCCCCCTGCGGGAGAGGTGAGGGGGAAATAGAACCCGTAACGAGGTCCCGATGGCCGTCAAGGAATACGACTTTATAATGGTAGGCGGAGGCGTTGCGGGGCTCGTGGCAACGAGCGGCGCTTCCCAGCTCGGCGCAAGGGTGGCCGTTGTCGAGAAGCACGGGCTCGGAGGAGACTGCCTTCGGACAGGCTGCGTGCCTACAAAGCGCAGAGAGGCCGGGGCGCTTACGAACGAGAGCGCGCTCGAGTTGAAGGCGCTCCCCGCGTCCATCGTCATAATCGGCGGCGGGCCCAGGCGTGGCGCGCACCATACACGTCTATCCGACACTTAAAAGGATCATAAGAAGGAGGAAATAGCCCGCATGAGGCGCGGAGCGCTCAAGTTCATCATCCTCGTCGCGTTCATCGCTGCGGCGTTCGTGGCCGCGAGGGAATTGGATCTGGGCCGGTATATGAGGCCCGGCGAGCTTTCCGCCGTTGTCGATTCCTTCGGGGCCTGGGCGCCCGCCATATACATCCTCCTCTACGCCCTCTCGGCCTGCCTCATGTTCCCGGGACTGCCCGTGACCTTCGCGGGCGGCATAATATTCGGCCCGCTCTGGGGTGTCGTCTACGTGGCAATCGGCGCGACACTCGGCGCCAGCCTCGCCTTCCTCATAGCCCGCTACATGGGCAGGGACTGGGTCGAGTCCATGCTGCACAGGGGCCGCCTGAAGGAGCTCTACGACAGGACAGAGGCCGAGGGCTGGAAGATAGTCGCCGTTGCGAGGCTCATCCCCATATTCCCGTATAACTTCCTCAACTACGCCTTCGGCCTGACAAGGATAAGGTTCTCCCATTACGCAGCCGCGTCGTTCATATTCATGCTCCCCGGCATCGTCGCCTACGTGGTCTTCTCGAGCTCGATACTCGACCTCCTCGAGGGCAGGTTCTCGGCTGCCTTCTTCATAGGGCTTGCCCTCATCGTCATCGTAAGCCTCATCCCCTTTGTCTTCAGATGGCTCAAACGAGGCGTGTAAACCAGGCAGAAAACACGAAAAAACAATGGAAAACGGCGGTTTTTAACGGCCCCGCCCTGTCCCTCCCTGGCGCTCAAAGCTGTTGAATTAATCCTGCGGCTGGAGTACAATTCACGCAGAGCACCTTCCGGGCCTTTCTGCCGGAAGAGGGGGGCGAAAAGACAAAGGCAGGGTGGAGGAGAAGCCCTGCCTTTTTTTCGACATCCAGGGCCGGGCAATGGTCGAACCCAAGCGCAGCATATTCGTCGTTGACGACGAAGAGCCTATCCGGAAGGTACTCTCCACCCACCTCGGCAAGGAAGGCTTTGACGTAATCCTATCTCCGGGCCGCATGCCTGTCTTTGACCAGTTAAGAGCCAACTCCTTTGACCTCGTCATCTGCGACATAACGATGCCAGAGGTCGACGGCGTAAAGGTCCTCGAGTTCATCCGCCAGAACTACCCCGTCGTGCCGGTCATCATGCTCACCGGCCTCACCGACGTATCCATCGCCGTAGAAGTCATGAAGAAGGGCGCCTTCGATTACGTCATGAAGCCCGTGCGCAAGGACGACCTCATGAACGTCATCAGGAAGGCGCTCGTCCACGGGGACCTGCTCCTCAGGAACAAGGAGCTCGAGAGGGAGAACAGGGAATACCAGCTCTTCCTCGAGGAGAAGGTGAGGGAGCGCACGAGGGAGCTGAACTCGAAGGCCATGGAGCTTCAGAACGCCTACGGCGTTCTGAAATCCATGAACATACAGTTCGTGAACGTGCTCGCCGAGACCATCGAGGCGAAGGACCGGCACACGAGGGGCCACTGCAACCGCATGAGGACCCTTTGCATCGAGCTCGGAGGGCTCGCGGGGCTCACGCCCGAGAGGATAGAGACCCTCGAGTACGCGTCTCTCCTCCATGACTTCGGCAAGATCGGCGTCAGCGAGAGCATACTCAACAAGGAAGGCCCCCTTACAGAGGCGGAATGCGGCCACATAAAGGAACACGCCGAGATCGGGGAGAAGATACTCCAGGGCATACCGCTCATGGAGGCGGTCTCGAGGATAATAGGCGCCCACCACGAGAACTACAACGGCACGGGCTATCCGCGCAGATTGAAGGGCGAGGAGATACCGCTCGAGTCCAGGATAATCGCGGTAGCGGACATCTTCGACGCCATGCGGAGCGACCGCCCCTACAGGAAGGGCCTGCCGCTCGCTGCCGTATTGGAAGAGATGAAGAGGGTGGCGGGCACGCAGCTCGACCCGGTCCTCGTGGACCTGTTCATGGATAACAGGGTCTTCGAGCTCGAGGAGGGCCGCGCCCAGGCCCAGGCCGGCCAGTAGGCGGGGCGCGGTGGCATACCGTCTATGATCCCTATAAGGTCCGCTCTCAATTACCTCGTCATCGCGATAATGGTCTTCATGACGGCCATTACCGCCGTATTCGTCTATGTAAGCTTCGACATCAAGGACAAGATGATACTGCGGACGGTCCAGCAGACCGAGTTCGCTTCCGAGCTCCTCGCGCGCGCGTCCAGCGAGCTCATGAGGGAGGGGCACAGCACGGACAATTACCGGGCCATCCTCGACTACGGCGAGATCATCGGCATCGAGGACGTCGGCATACTGAAGCCAGACGGAGAGCCGGCCACCTTCGGCCTCGCCGCGCCCGGCATGAGCGGGTTTGCCGGGCTCAAGCCCCCCGACAGGGATGCCTTCGGCCAGGCCGCCTCCGCCGGATACCCGAGCGGGTACTTTGACGGCGACAGCGAGATATACACGAGGTTCGTCCCTCTGAGGAACGACGGCGCGTGCCTCAAGTGCCATTCAGGCGACGGCGGCGCCCTGGGTTTTCTCATGCTCAGGCTCTCGACCTCCGGCGACCTCGAGCTACTCGGCTTCATGCAGAAGCTCATCTGGGTGCTCGGCGGCATAGTGCTCCTGCCCGCGTGCGGCCTCATGGTGGCGGGCGCCGTCATAAAGGAGAAGAACAGGATATTCGGCCAGCTCAAGAGCAGCAAGGACGAGCTGCAGAGGACCTACGACGAGCTGGACCAGACAAAGTACTATCTCCAGATGATACTTGACAACTCGAGGGTCCTCATCGTGACGACCGACATGCAGGGCAGGATAGTCGAGTTCAACCGGGAGGCCGAATCGATCCTCGAGTACGCCAAGGAAGAGGCGGTGGGCAGGGACGTGCTCATGCTCTACGACAGCCCGAGGCAGCGTACCGAGGTGATGAAGGGCGCGGTCGTCACCGAAGGGTCTCTCTGGGAGGTCCGGAACAGGGAAGTAAGGCTCAGGTCCAGGTCGGGCAGGGTCATCCACGTGAGCCTGACGCTCTCGACGCTCAACGACCGCGGCAGGATAGTCGGCACGGTCGGCGTCGGCAAGGACATCACCGAGCAGAAGATGCTCCAGTTCAAGCTCATGCAGTCCGAGAAGCTCGCGGGCATAGGCACGCTCGCCACCGGCATAGCGCACGAGATAAACAACCCGCTCGCGGGCATACTGGGCATGGCCGAGGCGATAAGGGAAGAGAGCGACATGACGCTCATAAAGTCGCACACCGAGGACATCATACAGTACTCGGAGAACGCGCGGAGGATAGTAAGGGAGCTTTCTGATTATTCCCGGGCGGCGCAGAACACGGTTGAATCGAGGGTGGATCTCTCGAAGACGATAGAGAACTCGCTCAAGCTGGCGAGGCACTCGGCCTCCTTCGGTGCGATCGAGGTAGACTCCGCCCTCGAGGGCGGCTCGTTCGTGCACGGCAGCCAGGTGGAGCTCCAGCAGGTATTCGTCAACCTCATCATTAACGCCGTCCACGCCATGGAAGGCGGGGGCGCGCTGACGCTCCGCTGCTGGAAGGAGGGGCCTTTCGTAAAGGCGGTCGTGGCGGACTCCGGCCACGGCATACCGGAAGAGAAGATGAACCAGATATTCGACCCGTTCTTCACGACAAAGCCGGTGGGGGCCGGCACCGGCCTCGGACTTTACGTGGTATACAGGATAGTGACGAAGTACGGCGGAGGCATCGACGTCGAGAGCGCTGAGGGCCGGGGCACGGCCTTTACGGTCAAGTTCCCGGCCACAGGCGGGCTTGCGGCGGCGGACGACGGCGAGTTCATAGCGTCATCGGAATCCAAATCAAACTGAGGGGATGGACAAAAGTGGGGCGTTTTCTTATCGGGGCCGTTCTGGGCATTGCAATGATATTGCCTGGCCTGTCGTTCGCGGAGGACCTCTCAGGCATCGAGAGGCTGGAGCAGGAGATAAAGGAGCTCAGGCAGGAGAACCAGGAGATAAGGAAGAGGCTCGACACGGTCGCCGCCGACTCCGAGGAGGCCAGCGACTCGTTCGGCGGCTTATCGCGGCTCGTCGACATAAGCGGCTACGCCGACGCCGAGTTCTACCTCACGGACAACGACAGCGACAACGCGCACTTCAGGGTGCGCCACCTGAGCCTCTTCTTCAAGAAGGACATCCAGAAGGAATGGAGGTTCTTCTCGGAGATAGAGTACGAGGACGCGCCGTTCATAGAGTCCGAGCACACGACCGACGACGCGGAAACGGTCCAGGGCAAGCTCCTCGTCGAGCAGATGTACATCGAGTACCACCCGGCGCTCGCCTGGAACGTGAGGGTCGGCAGGTTCATCACCCCCGCGGGCCTCTGGAACATATACCATTACCCGCCGTACGTGCCTACACAGACAAGGCCCCTCATGGTGCGCCGTATCTTCCCGCAGGTATCGGACGGGGCGCAGCTCATGTACTCGTTTGCCGCCGGGGGATCGTCGGTGCTCGATACCCACCTGTACGCGGCGAACGGCGCGGGCAACCCGGGCCGCATCGACAGGAACGAGGAGAAGGCCTGGGGCGCGAGGGCGCACCTGCAGAGCGGCAGCCACGGCCTGGGGGTCTCTGTCTACAGCGAGATAGACAACTCAGACATACAGAGGAACGCCGTTGGAGTGCACTATCTCTGGGACTTCTCGCCGTTCAGGCTCCAGACCGAGTACCAGTACAGGCAGAACTCGCCGGATGCCGGCCCTGATTTCATAGACAGGGGCTTTTACGCGCAGCTTACATACGACATCGGCAAGTGGACCCTGGCCGGGCGCTATGACTGGTATGACCCGAACGGAGGAGAGCCGCAGGCGGATATTTTCAGGTACACCGGAGCGGTGAACTACCATTTCGCCCATAACGTGGTGGGCAAGGCAGAGTACAACAGGAACGTCTTCGAGGACAGTACCGACGACTATAACGAGGTCATACTCTCCATAGTCGTAGCGATAGGAGATCTCTGATGTATAGACTTCCCCGCATGCTGCTATTGCTCCTTGCCGCAGCCTGCTCCCTGGCAGCGCCCGCCTCCGCGCTCTCGGAGAGCATAGCGGTAATTGTGCACAGGGACAACCCGCAGCGGGCCTTGAGCAGGGACGAGATAAGGCGGATCTACACTAACTCGGTCCTCGAGTGGCCCGACGGGACGCCGGTGGCCATCTACGACCTTTCGGTCGACGACCCTGTGAGAGAGGTATTTTCAGGAAAGGTATTGAGGAAGGCCCCTTCGAAGGTCGCCCAGGAATGGGCGCATCTGAAGATAACCAACCAGGCGAAGAACCCGCCGACCGCCGTAAAGAGCGAGTCGATAATCATAAGGAGGATAGCACGGGAGAAGGGCGCGATTGGCTACGTCTCGCTCAGTTCCGTGGAGGGCAACCCGGACGTAAGGATAGTAAACACCATCCAGTAGACCTGCCTAATACCCGCTGTTGAAGTCGTCGAGGTCGCCTACCGGCCTTTTGAAGGTGAACCTTATGGGGTCGGCTATGAGCTTGTCGGCTGTCATGCCCACGCTCCTCGTGGGTATGGTGAAGGGCAGGCCCACTATGAAGACTGCCGTGCCCACGGCGGTAGCGACAATGCCAAGGGGCCTGGTAAAGAGCACGTCGAAGACGATGGCAGTCGACGATGGCTCCTCGTCCTGCATGGGGGCTGCCTGGGCAGGGACTATCGAGGCAAAGAGCGTGAAGGCCGCGATGAGCGCGCAAAGGGTCTTTTTCATCGGTTTACCCCTCTCCGAAAATTGGCCTTTTCAAGGTACAGGCTACTTTAATAATAGCTGTTTTTGGTTTTTTTGCAAGGCTTTCCTGTTCAGGACGCGGCGGCGACCAGCTGCCTGAAGGAGGGGTGGTAAGGGCCTGCCGCTATTGAGCTTTCCAGCTCCTTTGTGGGCTGGAGCCCCATCCGTATTACAGGGACCCCCGCCATGTCGAGGAGCCTTTTCACCTCCACGCAGACATTGACCATCTCATCGAGCGGCCAGGGCGTGTACTTTCCGGCGAGATACATCCTGTGGAGGGCCGTGTCACGGAGGACTATCGACGGATAGACCCTTACGAAATCAGGGGCAAGGGCGATGATCCTTTTCGTCGTCTCTATTACCGTATCGTGCGTGTCGCCGGGCAGGCCCGGCATGAACTGAAGGCCCACCCTGAAACCGGCGTCTTTAAGCTCCCGCACCGCATTGATGGTCGCCTCTGGCCCGTGCCCCCTGCCCGAGAGCCGGAGCACGTGCCCGTCCATCGACTGCGCCCCGAGCTCGACAGTGGCGACGCCGTGCCCTTTCAGGAATTCGCAGATATGCCCGTCGATGTAATCCGGCCTTGTCGAGAGGCGGAGCTCGTGGAGCCTCCCGTCCCTGAGATAGGGCGCCGCGGCGTCGAGATACTTTTTCTGAACAGGCTCAGGCAATCCCGTAAAGCTGCCGCCGTAAAAGGCGGCCTCGCGGACTCCATTGCCCTTCCATGTGGATAAATAGAGATCGATAGTCTCGCTGGCCTCCGCGGGCGTGGGCATCTTTTTCGCGGCTGATATGCCCTCCTGGTCGCAGAAGACGCATTTATGCGGACAGCCGCCGAACGGGATGAAGATGGGGATTATGAGACGCTTATGCGCCATGAAGCTCCGCCACGGTAGCGGCCTCAGGGAAGAATTCGGCGAAACGCTCCGTAAGGTTCTCCAGGGCCTCTCCTGCGGCAGCCTGCTCGGCGTCCTTTTTCCTGGGCGCGCGGCCAGAGCCGAGCGTCTTTCCGGCGACCTGGACCTCTATCTCGAATATCTTCCTGTGCGGCGGGCCCTTCTCGCCTATGAGGATATAAGACGGCGTTTCCTTGAATAGTTTCTGCGAGAGTTCCTGGAGCCTGGGCTTGAAATCGAAATGTCCCGGCCCTTCGATAGCGTCAGCCAAAAGCGGCGAGAAGAGCCTCTCGACGTAATCGAAGGTCTTCTGAAAACCCTGGTTGAAATAGACTGCGGCTATGAGGGCCTCGAAGACCCCCGCGAGTATGGTCGGGTTCTCGGTGCCGCCGCTCAGGCGCTCTCCCTTGCCGAGGAGGAGGTACTTGTCGAGCGATACCTCCTTTGCGAGGCACGCAAGAGAAAGCCTGTTGACGAGCTTGGCCCTCATCCGGGTAAGCTCGCCCTCGTGGATGTCCGGGAACTTCCTGAAGAGCATGTGGCTAATGATGTTCGAGAGTATGGCGTCGCCGAGGAACTCGAGCCGCTCGTTGGACTTGAGCCCGGCCCCCTCCCTCTCGTTCAGGAACGACCTGTGAACGAATACCTTTTTCATGAGCGCGCTGTCCGTAAATTCAAAAGGCAGGCTGCCCATGAAACCTTCAAGCGAATACGCGTCCTTCAAACAGCACCTCCGTCTTAACAAGCCCTCGACATCAATTTGATGGGTTTCATTTGTACCCTCCCCCTGTGACGGGGGAGGGCAGGGTGGGGGTGATTTTTCACCCTCCCCTCAATCCCCTCCCGTCAAGGGAGGGGAGAAAAGCTCCAATCGATGACCGCTGTCATTCCGCTATCAACGCAGGCGGTCAGTCTGGCCTCGACCACTTCTCTTTTTAATCTGTCCTCGCCATTGAGGAAGACCTGTATATAGTTCCTTGCCCTGCCTTTCAAGAGGCCGGACTTCTTGTCGCGGCCTATCTCGACAAGTACGCTCGCCTTCTTGCCGATGAAACTCTTGTGGAAGGCGGCTCTCTTGCCTTCGTCGAGCGCGTGCAGCCTCTCGCAGCGTTCTTTTATCTTTAAAGGGGCGACCTGGCCGTCATAGTCGACTGCTGCCGTGCCAGGCCTCTTTGAGAACGGGAATATGTGCAGGTATGAGACCGGCAGGCCGTTCAATAATGAATATGTATTATCGAATTCCTTTTCACCCTCTCCGGGAAAGCCCGCGATGATGTCCACGCCTATAGATATCTCGGGGACTGAGGCAGAAAGCCTCTCGACCCTTTCGCCGAAAAGGCCTCCTTTATATGGCCGCCTCATGCGCCTTAAGACAGCGTCGTCGCCGCTCTGCAAGGCCAGGTGCAGGTGGTTGCAGATGCGCTTCGAGCCTTTCAAAATGTCTATTAGCCTGTCCGTAGCCTCGTCAGGGTCGAGCGAGCTTACCCTGAAACGGCAGGGGTAATTTTTCTTTTCTATGAGTTCGAGGACTGAGGTTATGTCGGTCGATTGTCCGAGGTCGGCTCCCCACGCGCCGAGGTGAATGCCAGTGAGTATGATTTCCTTATAGCCGCTCTCGACGAGGGCGTCGAGCTCTCTTTCGATTTCTGCCAGCGGCAGGCTCCTTGAAAGCCCCCTTGCCATCGGGATTATGCAGTAGGCGCAGGCCCTGCCGCATCCTTCCTGTATCTTGAAGTTCGCGCGGGTGCGCCCGCCGGAGGTGCGGGCGCGAAGCGTCCACGGCGTGCCCTCCTGCCACGCGCCTATCGCCTCTACAGGCGATCGCTGTTTGCCACTTAGAATATATTCGACTATTTTTCCCTTCTCAGGGTTGCCAACGACATAGTCTACTCCTTCTATGGAGCTGACCTCATCCGGCGAGACCTGGGCGTAGCAGCCTGTTACGATGACGAGCGCGCCGGGGTTGACATTGCGCGCCTTTCTTATCGTCTGGCGCGACTGATGGTCTGTCCTGCCGGTTACGGTGCAGGTATTGATGATGTAGGCGTCGGCAGGGCCGGGGAAGGGGACGACCTGCAAAGACGCCTCCTTCAATGCGTCCTCGAGGGCAGATGAGTCGTACTGGTTCGACTTGCAGCCGAGCGTGGATATGGCGACAGTCGATATGGCAGTCAGGCCGCTCATTTTATCGCCCCTGTTATCCATCCGCCTCCCAATACCCCATCATTCCTGTATATGACCACAGCCTGCCCCGGCGTTATCGATTTCTGCGGCTCGCTGAATTCTATTCTGATAGTCCCGTCGTCATTCGATGTCACAACGCACGTCGCGCCAGCATGGCGGTAGCGGATCTTTGCCTCGACGCCAGAGAGGCCCTCTTTTGCCTGCTCCTCTGCCTCAGGGTCTATCCAGTTGACATCGTTTGCGATAAGCCCCTTTGAAAAGAGATCTTCAATGCCGCCGACAACGACGCGGTTTTTCGGCACGTCGATATCGAGCACATAGAACGGGCCGCCCGAGAGGTTGAGGCCCTTTCTCTGTCCGATGGTGTAATTGAAGAGGCCCCTGTGGCCGCCCAAAAACTTTCCGTTCGTATCGACGATATCGCCGGGCGCGTTCGGCACGCGGGTGGAGAGGAATTCGGCGTAGCTCGGCTCCTCGACAAAGCATATCTCCTGGCTCTCCGCCTTCTCAGAGGTGCGAAGCCCCAGCCTCCGTGCGTGCTCCCTGACCTCGGTTTTGGTGAGGCCGCCGAGCGGGAAGCGAACCCTTTGAAGCTGCCTCTGGGTCATTGTGAATAGGAAGTAGCTCTGGTCTTTTGACGGGTCGACGCCCTTCAAGAGGCGATAGCCCCAGGCTGACTTCTCTATGCGGGCGTAGTGGCCTGTTACGAGATAGTCTGCCTCAAGGCCGATGGCCTTTCTTAAAAGGACCTCGAACTTAAGTATCTGGTTGCACTTTATGCAGGGGTTTGGTGTGGAGCCGCTGGTGTAGGACGAGATGAAGTAGTCGACGACCTCCTTTGAGAAGGCCTCCTCGACGTTGACCACATAGAAGGGCACGCCGAGCTTGTCGGCAACGCGCCTCGCGTCGTGGATGTCGTCGAGCGTGCAGCAACTGCCTGCGGTCGCGCCGAGAACATCGTCTTTTCTGGAGTAGTCCCAGAGCTGCATCGAGACGCCGACGCATTCATAGCCCTGCTCAACGAGTAGAGCAAGGGCTGTGGATGAGTCGACCCCCCCGCTCATGGCGACCACGGCCTTCTTACGTGCCATTGTCTACCTAATTTGGGGTAATCGGCTAATCCCCTCGATTTTAATAAAGAATGGGGAGATTTACCAGAGAAAAGTTGGAGAGGGGGTGATCAGCAGAACCTTTTGACAAAATATACTTGAATGGTATAATAATAACACCATTGTCATTAAAATGACATGAGCATGGGGGGGTACTATGGCATATAATGCAAAGACGGCGTGCAAATTAACCGGGATAACATACCGCCAGCTGGTTTATTGGGACAATACGCATTTAATAAAACCCTCCATAAGTGAAGCTGAAGGGACCGGCACGGTGCGTCTTTATTCCTTTACCGATCTGGTGGAGTTGAAGGTCGCAAGGATGCTCAAGGCGCAGGGCGTGAGCCTACAGAAGATTCGGAAGGCGGTAACATGGCTCAAGAAGAACTTTCCTGACATCAAAAAGCCACTTGCCGAGAAGCGGCTCATTACTGACGGAAATACAATTTTCGTCTGGGCCGAGAACAGGGAGGACGCGCTCGACGTGCTCTCTAAGGGACAGCTTGTAATGAGCATAGCAGTCGGTCAGATTATTGAAGATATGAAAGGCGAAGTCGCCAAAATTACCCGTGAGAAGAAGTATACTGTCAAAGTGCATGGCAAGAGCTTTGCTGTGGTTCTCCATCCCGACCTCGAAGACGGCGGCTTTTGGATAGACTGCCCGGCCCTTCCGGGCTGCAGCTCTCAGGGGGATACGGTCGAGGAGGCCCTCGATATGATAAAGGACGCCATCGAGGGCTATCTCGCCGCCCAGGCCGATACGAAGAAAAAAGGCCGGGCCTCTGCCTGATGGACGGGCTCAATAACCTAAAGCCTGAAAGGGTCGTCAGGGCCTTCGAACGCGCCGGCTGGAAAGTCATGAGACAGACCGGCAGCCATGTGGTGCTCAAGAAGGAAAGCAATCCGGTGCTACTGACGATACCGGTTCATAAGGGAAAGCCCATAAAGAAGGGATTGCTATTAAACCAGATTAAGGCTGCGGGGCTTACGGTAGAGGCTTTTTTGGGATATTACAAGTGAGATAACCTTTTTTGTTGGGTTACGCTACGCTAACCCAACCTACAGGGTAAGAATTTATTTTGAAAGGTAAGAGTTATGGCTCAGGATAAATCAAACGAACGGGCAGACAAGTCAGTAATCAAAGAAAATATCTCAAAAGAGCTTTTTGAAAACGATACGGAAGTTTTAAATAATTTTAGAAGTCACTTCAAAGCGGAAATTGACGAATTTATAAATGAGACTGTGAGCGCTTATGGAGAATGGGAAAACTGGGATTCAAAAATCAATGGAGATGAGCAAAAGGCATATGTATCAGCCTTTATTTTCAATGCAATAAATATATTAACCATATCGACAAAATTATTTATTCAAGGATATATTGTTCCTTCTGGCAATCTTGTAAGGACTGCGATGGAGTCATGTGCTATGGCAATCCTATGCTCTAACAAAAGTCTGTCTTATTTTGAAAAGATAAAAAATAACACCTTTAAGGCAAATCAGTCAGTTAATATTGTTGAGAGTAATGCCGATAGTCTGGGTATTGCAAGAGACAATTTTCGCGAATTTAAAACACATTGGAGCTTTTATCATAATTACAGTCATGCTTCCCTTTTAACTATTTCTGCGCAAGTTTCATTTTCAGAAAGCTCCCGACTATATTTTGGTTCTATTTTTGATAAGGAAAAAATAGGCGAGTACAAAAAGGAACTTAGGGGGCGAATACATATTATAAGGAATCTCGAAAATATTATAAAAGGAATTGAGGATAATTTTAGGTAAAAATTGATGTTTCTGATGAGACTGTTCAGCCAACTGTGTCAACCGCTGAATGCGCATAGATTGTATCACACCTCGAATACAAGTCTTGTAGGGTGGGCTGTGCCCACCTTTTTTGATTGGTCTTGTTTTTGGTGGGCAGAGCCCACCCGTAAAATCGAAATAACAAAGCCCCCTCGGGTCTCCCTGAGGGGGCTTCTCATTTAAATCCGAAAACCGTTTTTACTTCGCCGGTGCTGCCTCGGCGAGTTTCTTTTTGTAGTCCTCTATTGCCGCGTGGAGGGCGTCGGCTGCTAAGTTCGAGCAGTGCATCTTCACGGGCGGCAGGCCATCAAGGGCCTCAGCCACCGTGCTGTTTGATATCGCCTCTGCCTCGTTCAGGTCCTTGCCCTTCACGAGCTCTGTAACCATCGAGCTCGTCGCAATCGCAGCGCCGCACCCGAAGGTCTTGAACTTCACGTCCTTAATCACGTTGTTCTCGACCTTTATCGTCAGCTTCATGATATCGCCGCAGGCAGGGTTCCCGACCATGCCCGTTCCGCTCGCTTCCTCAAGCTCGCCCACGTTCCTCGGGTTAGAGAAGTGGTCCATGACCTTTTCGCTGTACATTGCCAAGCTCCTATTGCGGTTGTTAGTTGGTTTGAGAAACTTCCTTCTATGTCTTTCTAAATGGGCATCATGCCCGGTTGCTTGCTGGTGAACGTTGGGTTACGCTACGCTAACCCAACCTACTAAGAATTGGGAAAGGATTTTCACCCTCCCCTCATTCCCCTCCCGTCAAGGGAGGGGAGGCTTTAATCTGTCATTCTGAACGAAGTGAAGAATCTGATTTGTCTTAATACGAGATTCTTCGGTCGCTTCGCTCCCTCAGAATGACAACTTTCAACCTCTTTAGAAAAGAGGGGTGAATCAATCCAGACCTTAATTCTATTCCAACTCTGGAAGTTCTGTCAACCTTTGGCACCGGCATAGAGCGGGGACATGGACCTCATCCTCTCGACTATGGGCGGCATTATTTCCAGCAGGTAGTCTATCTCCTCGATTGTATTCGACTTTCCGAGGCTGAACCTCACTGACCCGTGTGATAGCTCGTGCGTCATGCCCATCGAGACCAGCACGTGAGACGGCTCGAGGCTCCCTGAGGTGCAGGCAGAGCCGCTCGAGGCGGCGATGCCCTTCATGTCGAGGTTCAGAAGAAGAGACTCGCCCTCCACGAACTCGAATGAGATGTTCGCGGTATTGGGGAGCCTCCTGTCAGGATGTCCGTTGACGGTTATGTGCGGCACGCGCTCTGCCATGCCCTTCTCAAGCCTGTTCCGGAGCATCGTAAGGTGCTCTATCTCCCTGTCCATATCGCGGAGCGCCACGTCAGCCGCCTTGCCCATGCCGACGATCCCCGCCACGTTCTCTGTGCCGCCCCTCCTGTTCCTCTCGTGGTGGCCGCCGTGGATAAGGGGGACGAGCCTGGTGCCCCTCTTTACATAGAGAGCGCCAATGCCCTTTGGCCCGTATAGCTTGTGGCCCGATATTGTAAGGAGATCAACGTTCAAGTCCTGGACGTCTATCTTTATCTTGCCTGCCGCCTGCACAGCATCGGTGTGGAAGGTTATGCCCTTCTCCCTGGCGATAGCGCCGATTTCCTTAATGGGGAAGATGACGCCTGTCTCGTTGTTGGCGAACATGACCGTTATGAGGATGGTCTTGGGCGTAATCGCTGCCTTCAAGTCATCGAGGCTTATCATGCCGTACTTATCGACATCCAGATATGTTACCTCAAAGCCTTCCTTCTGCAAATGCTTGCAGGTATTGAGCACCGCCGGGTGCTCTACCTTTGTGGTTATTATGTGGTTGCCCTTGTCCTTCTTTGCCCAGGCAAGGCCTTTGATGGCGTGGTTGTCGCCCTCTGTGCCCGAGCTCGTGAATATGAGCTCAAGGGGAGCGCAGTTCAGAAGGGCGCATATCTTCTCTCTCCCGTCCTCGACAGCCTTTTTCGTGCCCCTTCCAGCCCAGTGTATGGATGACGGGTTGCCCCACTGCTCCTTCAGAAACGGGACCATCGCCTCGAATACCTCGTCAATGACCGGAGTGGTCGCGTTATGGTCAAAGTAGATCTTGTTCAAAGTGAATCCTCCCGGTTATTCAGTTATGGCGCAGAGGTTCGCGTTCACCCTCGGCTCGCCGTTCTTCTGGGCGAGGGCTTCCCTGCTGAGGTCTTCTATGGAGACCGAGTTGAGGAACTCGGCGATCTTCTCCGCAAGGCACTTCCAGACCTTCTGGGTCGTGCACCGGGTCGCCCTGTCGCAGCCGGCAGAGTCGTCGTCAAGGCAGGCGACCGGGTTCATCGGCTCTTCGACTACGGCGATTATCTCGCCGACGCTTATCTTCGAGGCGTGCTTTGCCAGCACGTAGCCGCCGCCAGGGCCGCGCACGCTCCTTACAATCTTCCCTTTTCTCAGCTTTACAAAGAGCTGTTCAAGGTAGGAGAGGGAGATCCCTTCCTCGGCGGAGATGTCCTTTAATGTTACCGGCTTGTCTCCGGTAGACTGGCAGGCCAGGTTGACTATAGCCCGCACAGCGTACTGTCCTTTTGTGGAAAGCCTCAATATATGCCCCTTTTTTAAAAACCTGCTAAAATGCCAATATGTACAATCTAATATACCTTATCAAATTTGTCAAGTATTGATGGCTGAAAACCCCTCTCAACCTGGGCTTAAAAAATTTCCAGAGTACCCTGAAATCTCATATAGACAGCATTTTTGGGGCTTGATATAATTTTGTTATGAAAAAGACTCACAAATTCAAATATTTACCTGATAAGTCGTTCAGGCAGTTCATTAAGGGTCTCGTCGGCAGCCACAGGGTCTACGGCCCTGTTGAAAAGGACGGACACCCGGCTTTCGGGCAGATATCAGCGCCAGACGATCTCGTCCTCTCAGAGCGGCCCACCCACCTCTCGGCAAAAGAGTTCCTATTCCCGCAGCGCGAGGTGCTCCTCAGGTTCAACATGCGCTCTGCTACCCATATACCGGTAATCGAGGCAGAGAGGCAGGTCCTCATCGGCCTGCACCCCTGCGATATCAAGGGGCTCTCTCTCATGGACAGGGTATTCGCCGGCGGGGTGGCAGACCCCAATTACCTCGCGAGGCGCGAGCATACTATTGTGATAGGCGCCGACTGCATGCCCGACGAGTACTGCTTCTGCCAGAGCCTCGGCAACTCCGAGGCCAACGAGGGCTTTGACCTCTTCCTCCACAGGGTATCCAAAGGGTTTCTCGTGAGGACAGGGACTGAAAAGGGGGGAGAGCTCCTCTTGAAGCACGCCGAGGTAAGAGAGCCCTCTGAAAAAGAGCTTAAGGATCTGGAAGAGAGAAAGAAAAAGAGGGACTCTTCGTTCAGGGCGAAGATAGAGGCCAGCCCGGCGGAGCTCCCCTCAATATACGCCAGGAGCGACGAGAGCGCCGTCTGGGAGAAGATAGGCGCGATATGCACCGGCTGCGGGTCGTGCAACAACGTCTGCCCGACCTGCTACTGCTTTGACGTGAAGGACGAGGTCAGGCCGAACCTGGTCGAAGGCGAGAGGGTAAGGACATGGGACGGCTGCACGCTTGAGGACTTCGCCAAGGTCGCGGGCGGCCACAACTTCAGGAAGACCCGCGCAGAGAGGCTCCGCCACAGGTTCAACCGGAAGTTCAGGTATCTATCGAGCACGTTCGATTCCCTCTTTTGCGTGGGCTGCGGCAGGTGCTCAAGGGCCTGCCTCGTAAAAATAAACATAGTGGATGTAACCAATGAACTCATACATCAAAGCAACGGACGATAGCCTCCACGCCATGACGCGCGGGATGGAATCCCCATATCTGCCTTTCCTCGGGATGGTAGAGAGGTCGATGAGGGTGAGCGAGAAGGAGAGGTTCTTCTCGGTAGCCCCCTCGAACGAGTCGATGCTCGACTACAGGCCAGGGCAGTTCTTCATGGTCGGCCTGCCGGGCTACGGCGAGGCGCCGATATCGATAACGTCGGCCCCGGGCGAGAAGAGGATAGAGCTCTGCATAAGGGCCGTGGGGAACCTCACAAACGCCCTCCACAGGCTCCACAAGGGCGACCGCATGTGGCTCAGGGGCCCGTTCGGCAGGGGCTTTGTCCTGGACGAGCTCTCCGGCAAGGACATCATCTTTGTCGCTGGCGGCATAGGCATCGTGCCCATGCGCTCGCTCCTGAAGGCCGTGCTCGCCAAAAAGGAGCGGTTCGGCAAATTGACGCTCATCTACGGGTCAAAGACGCCTGAGGAGATACTCTTCGCCGAGGAGATGGACGGGTGGAGAAGAGATGGCATGGACGTGCAGCTCACGGTAGACAAGGCTGACGCGGGGTGGAAGGGCAACACGGGCGTTGTGACGACATTGATACCCAGGGTCGGCGTAAAGGACAGAAACACGCTGGGCGTCATCATAGGCCCGCCTGTAATGTACAGGTTCGTGATATTGAGCTTGAAGGCAAAGGGGCTGGGGCCTGAGGAGATCTACATGTCGCTTGAGAGGCGCATGAAGTGCGGTGTCGGGAAATGCGGACATTGCCAGATAAGCAGCGTCTATGTCTGCCAGTGCGGCCCGGTCTTTAAGATGTCGGAGATTACGGGGTTGCCGGAGGCTTTGTAGCAGGCTGCTGAAGCAAATAAAAATATAAAACGAAAGGGCGGGTCAAAAGACCCGCCCTTTTTTTACCTCCCCCTTTTCTAAAGGGGGACTGAGGGGGATTATCTCATCTGTCATTCTGAGGAGCCGGAGGCGACGAAGAATCTCGGCACTGTCATTGCGAGGAGCAGAGCGACGAAGCAATCTCACCTTTGCCAGAAGGCCTGAGATTGCCGCGCTTCGCTCGCAATGACAGCGAAGGTACTTCCTCTTTAGAAAAGAGGGGCTAAGAGGCAGTTAAACGGTAACCCGCCTCACTTCCTCCCCGTCTGTATCCTGAACTCCCTTTTGACGTAATCGAGCCAGGTGTATACGGTCACTATGGCGGTAAGGGCGCAGAGAACAGTGAACTCGACCCCGTTGCCGAGGAGCATTGCGTAGACCACGGTAACTATCTGGAGCACGGTAGTCGATTTGCCGAATACGCTCGGCGAGATGACGACCTTCCTTCCGGCAGTTCTCAAGGCGAGAACGCCCGATAATAGAAATGAATCCTTGATTATGACGGGGATGGTGAGCCAGATGGGCACAAGGCCCTTTGCCGTGAGCGCGATATAGGCGCTCACGAGGAGGAACTTGTCGGCGAAGGGGTCGATGTTTGCGCCGAACTCGGTGCGCATGTCGAACCTGCGCGCGATGAAGCCGTCAATGCCGTCCGTTACGCCCGCGATGATGAATATCGCGGCGGCCGTATAGAGCTCTCCGGCTATGACAAAGTAGAGAAAGACCGGGACGAGGATTATCCTGAAGACAGTCAAAATGTTCGGGATATTCATCTTCACCTGGGCCGTCTTTACGGCAGCCACTTGAAATATGACTTCCTGGTCTTCTCCTGGAGCCGCCCTTCGGGCAATGTCGTGAAGATGGCGTCCACGAACCTCTGCACCCTCGGCTCATAGGCCTTATACATGGTGAGATGCATCGACACCTTGTCGATGCTGAGATCCGCCTCCTTGCTCTTGTACTCTGCCGTCCAGAGTAGCTTCCCTGTTGCCGAGCGCATCTCGTAGGCGGCCTTTATCTTGAGCGAGGCGTATGGCATGAGGCTGTCAGTGTCCCAGTCCAGGAGGCGTATGTAGAGGACCGCGTCGGCCTTGAAGGGGGCCGCTATCTCATGCGGCTTCTTGCCGGCGAACCAGTCCCTCTGCCCTGCGCTGTACCTCTCGACATCATCAAGGGGAACTGCCTGGTAGTTGAGAGCGGAGAGCTTCTCGGCCGACATCATTCTAAAGAGGTTGCTTATCTGGTCGGCCTCGGCTGTTGCCGGGCTCTCCCATATTACGGGGAGGACCACGACCCTGTAAGGCGCGAGCTGTTCAAAGTCAGCCGAAACGGTGCGCTTTACGGCGGGCCCGCAGCCGGCGAGGGATACGGCAATGAGTATCGCGAACAGGAGCTTCTTCATTCGAGCGAGAGCCCCTTTGAGGGCCTTATTATTATCTGCCCCGCGCCCTCGACGACCGTATAGTTCTCGGGCAGCTCCCTTGCTATGCGGTTGGCGAGGTTCGAGGCGCCGCCGCTGGCCACGGCCAGCATGGTTATGCGCCCGTTCGAGAAGGTGTTGTACGAGAGGTCCTTTATGACCGCTATCCTCTGGAGTGCGGATACAAGCGCCCTGAACTCGGCATAGCCCCTTACGTCGAGGATGTTGATCATAAGGGGGCCTGATGCCCCGTTTATGGCGAGGAACTTGGTTATGGCGTCGCGGAGCGCGTCCTTGTCAACCGACGCGTCTATCCAGATATGGTAGAGCTCGGCGCCAGCCGCGGGGGAACCCCCATCGGGCAGCGCCCCGGCAGGGACGAGGTCCATGTGCGTTACCCATCCCTCTGAGCGTATCTTGTAGGTGGTCACATAGGAACGGGGGTTCGCGAGAAGCGACTGCATGACCGCGTCAGGCGCGCTCAGGGACTCTCTCGAAAGGATGGAATTGATCGCCCCGGCGACGGCGTTCTTTAGCGCGTGGTCGATGGCCCTCCTCTTCACGTCCGCGATGTCGTCGGACTTCGAGGCAGTACCCTCGGAGGATATTGTCTCCATGTCAGCCGAAAGGGCCGGTGAGGGGAGCAAGAGCGAAGCCGCTATGGCGAATATTAATATGTATCTTCTCAAGCCAGAAATTCCTTTACGGACGATATTATACCTGTTTTGTCAGCCGGATTAAACCATCTTATTTCTGGGTCTTTCTTGAACCAGGTGAGCTGTCTCTTGGCGTAGCGCCGGGTGTTCCTCTTCAACAGGCGGACGGCCTCTTCGAACGCGTACTCGCCCTTCAAAAACCCGGCCATTTCCTTATAACCCAAAGCAGACATGGGCTTCAAGTCAGAAGCGTAGCCCATCGAGAGGAGCCTCTTTGTCTCTTCGAGAAGCCCGGCCTCGACCATCTGCTCGACCCGTCTATCTATGTCAGAGTAAAGCTCCGCCCTGTCCTTTGTAACTCCGATCTTCAGGGTCTCGTAGGGGGAGGCCCTGAAAGAATGCTCCCGCTGGAAATCCGAAATGGGCTTTCTCGAGAGCTCGTAGACCTCAAGCGCCCTCACGACCCTGTGGAGGTTATTGGGGTGTATGCGGGAGGCGCTCTCAGGGTCTACCTCCTTGAGCCTGGCGTGGAGCGCATCTGTGCCGATTGACGCGGCCCGCCCAAGGAGCTCTCTTCTAAGCTCCCAATCGGCCTGCGGGCCTTCAAAGAGCCCCTGGGTAAGGGCCTTTATATAGAGGCCCGTGCCCCCGGCGATAAAGACGTTTTTTCCGCGCCCCCGTATGCCTTTTATCGCCTCTTCCGCGTCCTCCCGGAACCTTGCCGCCGTGTACTCTTCATCAGGTTTGACTATATCGATGAGGTGGTGCGCAACACCCGATATCTCTTCCTTCGAGGGCTTGGCAGTCCCTATGTCCATGAACCTGTAGACCTGCAGGGAGTCGGCGCTTACGACCTCTCCGTTGAAGAGGCGGGCGAGCTCTATTGCAAGGGCCGACTTGCCCGAGGCGGTCGGCCCGCAGATTATAACGGCCTTCGTCTTATCCATAAAGGGGGATTATACTATCGGGATGTTGAAAAAGTCCATCCATGGCTTTTTCAACAACGGCTTGTCCGAATGGGATTCGGCCAAGCCTCACAAATTGCTCGACTTGGATAGTCTCGCAATTTGGCAATCCATCCATGGATTGCTTAGCAGGTTGTTTTCAACAACCTGCTATTTCCGGCGGGGCTATGCCACGAGGCGGATAAGCGTTATCTCCGGCGGGCAGTTGAACCTTACGGGGATCATCGAGACGCCCACGCCCCGTGACACATAGACCTGCGTGTGCCTGTTGCGGACAAGGCCGCCAGAGTACTTCTGGCCGAAGCTCGAGGGGACTATGGGCGCGAACGAGTACGGGAGCCGCACCTGTCCGCCGTGCGTGTGCCCCGAGAGCACGAGGTCTATCCTTTCATCGAGCGGCAGATACTCGGAGTAATCGGGGTGATGGGCCAGTAGGACCCTGGGCACCTCTAAAGGCACCCCCTTCAGGGCCTCGCGTGCGTCAGGCCTGTCCTCGAGATAATCCCTGGTGCCCGCTACGCACAGCGCGTCGCCCCCTGACCTTATCATCATGTGGCTGTTCTGAAGCAGCGGGATGCGGTTTCGCGCGATCGCGTCAGTGCTGTAGCTCTCGCCGATGAAATAATCGTGATTGCCGAGGATCGCCACCGTGCCGTAGCGCGCCTGAAGTCGGCCTACGGCCTCCATCGCCGGGGCCGCGTACCTGCGCTCGTCGTCAACGTAATCGCCAGTGAGCGCGAAGAGGTCCGGGGAAAGGCCGCTTGCCTTGTCAACTACACGGTTTATATAATCGAGGCTTACGACGGGGCTGTGGTGGATGTCAGTGAGCTGGCAGATGGTGAACCCGTTGAAGGCAGGCGGCAGGCCCGCTATGCGGACGTCTACCCTCTGGACCTCGATGTCCTTTGGCTCGAGGACAAAGCCGTCGAGCATGACCGCGCCGCCCAGGACAAGCCCGCCTTTCAGAAAGTTCCGGCGGGATATCACGGCGTCACCTCATGAAGAAGGCCTCCAGCTCGCTCCTGCTTATCCTCTTTACGACAGGTCTTCCGTGAGGGCAGTGTCCCGCGAAATCTATCTTCGAAAGCCCATTCAGAAGGGCCAGTGCCTCTTCCCTGGCAAGCGGCCTGGGGCCCCTTACGACGCTGTGGCATGCTATCCTCATTAATGCCGACTCTATCCTCTCCTCCACCCTGGAGCTTCCTCCGTAGGCCGATAGCTCCTGGGCCAGGTCCTTTATGAGGCCTGTCGACGAGCGCGAGGAGAGGATGTCCGGCACGGATCTTATAAGGAATGTTTCTCCCCCGGCGTTCAAAGAAGGGCCGAAGGCCGTCAACTCGAAACCCATCCTCAAGAGGTGCTCCGAACTTTTCAGCACCTCTTCCTTCTCATCAGGCGTCGTCTCTATGCGCTCCGGCAAAAGAAGGGCCTGGCTTCTGACGTTGCCCGAAGAGAAGCTCTTTTTGAGATCCTCAAAGGCGCACCGTTCAGCCGCCCCGTGCTGGTCTATTATATATACTTCCCCGGCCCTCTCCGTGGTCTGGGCGACTATGAACTCTCCCCAGAGCTGGCCGATGAACTGCAATCCCAGGAACTCCGGGTTTATGACTGCCTCTTGCGTCTCTTCCCTGAGCTTGAGCTGGACCGCCCCGGCCTCTTTGGCCGCGCCGTAAGATGGCGTGCTCTCATTTACGTAAGCCTGCCCTGGCTGAGAGTAGCTGTCCGGCCTCTTCGAGTACGCGGAGGCGGAAGGCGCCGCGGATGCCCTGGCGAGAGCGTCCCTTACGCCGTATTTGACCAGGTCGAATATGTAGGCCTGGTTCTTGAAGCGCACCTCGTTCTTTGCCGGGTGGATATTTACATCCACGTCCTGAGGAGGCACGACGAGGTCGAGGAGGGCGAAGGGGTATCTGCCAGAGAGCAGCTGCCCATACCCTTCAAGTATAGCACGATTTATGGACCTGTCCCTCACCCACCGTCCGTTCACGTATGTATTGACGAACTTCGCCGTCGGGTAGCTCGGCTCGTGGGTGCCTATAAGGCCCTTCAGGTCGGGCGTCTCTATCTCTATAAGATTTTTGGCGACATCATTGCCGAAGAGGTCCGCTACCCTCTGCCTCGGTGTGCCGGGCGCGGCCTCAATGGGCCTGCCTGAGCCGTGGACTATTCTAAAGCGCCTGTCCGGGTTTATGAGGGCAATCTTTTTGAATGTCTCTAATATCCTGCCGTACTCAGCCTCAGCGCCTCTCAGGAACTTGAGCCTCGCCGGGATGTTGTAGAAGAGGTCCTTCACTTCGATCGACGTCCCCTCAGGGCAGCCATCGTCAGATACCCCCGGGCTGGAGCCGCCCTCGACGACTATCTTTGTTCCAGCTATCTCCTGTGGCCGCCTGGTCCTTATGGTCACTGCCGAGACTGCTGATATGCTGGCGAGGGCCTCTCCGCGAAAGCCCAGAGTCAAAATATTTTCGAGGTCCTGCTCGGTGGAGATCTTCGATGTGGCGTGGCGCAGGAAGGCGAGAGGGGCGTCCTCCCTTGAGATGCCGGAGCCGTTGTCAACGACCTTTATGAGCCTCTTGCCGCCCTCGGTAACGGTGACGGAGATGGAGGTAGCGCCCGCGTCAAGGGAGTTCTCGAGCAATTCCTTCAGCACAGACTCTGGCCTCTCGACGACCTCTCCGGCGGCTATCTTCGAGGCAAGCGATTTATCTAAGACGCGTATCCTGGACATGAGGGGGATTTTACTACTTGGGAGAGGAAAAGCCAAGAGGGGAGGGGGAATCCGCCCTCTTTTTTAAAGAGGGGTAGGAAGATTGAATATTGTCATTCTGAGCGAGTGAGCCGAAGCCCTGAGCGAAGCGAAGGGGAAGAATCTCTGGGCTGGAACGAGAAAGGGGGCCGGATTACGCCGAGATTCTTCGTCGCCGATGGCTCCTCAGAATGACAGCGCTGACCACCCTCTCCCATTGCGGAAGAGGGCCGGGGTGAGGGGGGCAATGGTTTTAAGGCATAAACCTGCCCAGCGGGCATTCCCCGCACCTGGGCTCTCTGGGCCTGCAGAAGTCCTTGCCGGTCCTTACGATGAGGGCGTGATATTCGTTGAATAGGCGGATGTCCTTTGGCAGGTTTTGCATAAAGAGCGCCTTTACGTCCTCGTATTCGGCCTTGCCGTCGATGACCTGATGGCGCTCAAGTATCCGCTTCGTGTAGGCGTCGACCACGAACTCCGGGTGGTCCCCTGCGTAGAGGAGGATGGAGTCCGCTGTCTCAGGGCCTATTCCGTTGATGGAGAGGAGCTCTGCCCTGAGCCTCGTTGTCTCCTGTTTAAAGAGCTTCTCGAGGCTGCCTTTATGGTTGGCGAAGAGGTGGTCGAGAAAGTGCCTTAGCCTCTTTGCCTTGATGTTGAAGTAGCCCGCCGGCCTTATGAGGCCTGCGAGCTCGTCATGGGCAAGGGCCCTCATCCTCTCCGGGTTCAATGCCTTTTTGGCGCGGAGGTTCGTGATGGCCTTCTCGACGTTCGTCCATGCGGTGTTCTGGGTGAGGATGGCGCCGATTATAATCTCGAAGCGTGTCCTGCCAGGCCACCAGCCCTGCGGGCCGAACGTGGCGAAGAGGGAATCATAATACTTCGTGAGGATAATGGGGAGATTTTTGCGGCGCATATATCATTCCCCCTCTTTTCTAAAGAGGGGCTGGGGCGGTTAAATTTCGTTTTTACATGTATGTCATTCTTAGGGCGGGTTCAATTTTGCAAATTGAACCCGAAAATTCATATGCCCTGCACGAATCCACGGGTTCAGGTTGCAAACCTGAACCCGCAATAATGACATGTTAAAAGGGGTATCAGCTTATTTAAGCCCCTTCAACGCCTCCAGCTCCTTCTCAGTCAGGTGCCTGAACTCGCCGGGCTTTAGCTTGCCGAGCTTTATTCCCGCGAAGTCCACCCTTTTAATCTTCTGCACGGGATGTCCCACTGCCATGCACATCCTCTTCACGAGGTGGTTCCTGCCCTCGAATACGGTAAGCTCTATCCAGGAGTTCTCCTCGGTTGGCCTGATGAACTTGGCCTTTGCGGGCAGGGTCCTGCCGTCCTCGAGGGAAACGCCCTTCTCCAATTTTTCGAGCTTCTCTTTGGGCGGGACGCCCTTTACCTTGACGAGATAGGTCTTGGGCGCCTGGAATGTCGGGTGTATGAGCCTGTTCGAGAGGTCGCCGTCGTTCGTCAAGAGGAGCACCCCTTCGGCGTCGTAGTCGAGCCTGCCTACTGGGTAGACCCTGGCCTTTACCTTTGACACGAGCTGGGTTACCACAGGCCTGTTGTGCTCGTCGGATACAGAGCTTATGTAGCCCTTTGGCTTGTAGAGGAGGAGATATACCTTCGGGCCCTTGACGGAAATCCTCTTCCCGTCTACGGCTATGCTGTCAGAGGAGGGGTCGGCCTTTGCGCCGAGCTCAGAAATAGTCTTCCCGTTGACCGTTACCCGGCCTTCAAGGATGAGCTCCTCAGCCTTTCTCCGGGACGTTATCCCCGCTGTCGCTATTATCTTCTGGAGACGCTCCTGACTGGGAGTTCCCGGAGCCTTCGGCGCCGGCTTCCTCGTCGGTCTCCTCCCAGCCGCTCTCGTGACTGTCTTCGGCTGAGAGCTGGAGGGCTTCCCCGCCCTCTTCGGTTGTTCCGTCCTGTACCGACTCTGAGGCTTGGTCCTGGGCCCTGTTGTCCTGCCCTCCGGCTTCGTCCTCGTTTTGTCCGCCTGAGGCTTTCTGGGCCCTGTTGTCCTGCCCTCCGGCTTCGTCCTCGTTTTGTCCACCTGCGGCTTTCTGGGCCCCTTGAACTGCGTCTTCGACTGCGTCCTCGGCTCTTTGCTGCCCTTGTTCCTGGGCATATTCTTCCTCCATTTTTTTGAGGTCCTTGAGGCTCGGCAGGCACGACAGGTCGCGGAGCTCGAACGTCTCGAGGAACTCCTTCGTGGTGCCGTAGACCACCGGCCTTCCGGGCAATTCCTTCCTGCCGACTATCCTTATGAACCTCTTCTCCATCAGCGTGGCGAGCACGCCGCCGGAATCAACGCCCCTTATGCCCTCTATCTCTCCCCTTGTCACGGGCTGCTTGTAGGCGATAACGGCCAGGGTCTCCATCGCGGCCTTGCTGATCTTCTGCATGCCGATCTTGAAGAACCTTCTGAGCCACGGCGCGAACTCGGGGTTTGTCCTGAACTGGTAGCCGCTTGCGACCTCTTCTATGTAGAAGCCGCCGGCCCTCGCCCTGTAGTCCTCTATGAGCTCGCTGAGCGCGGCCTTCACGGCCGCTTTTTCCTCGCCTTCGAGCGCGCCGAATATCCTCTCGAAGCTTATGGCGCTCTCTGCCGCGAATATGAGCGATTCGATAATGGGCTTCAAGCTCTCCTTATCCAGCATACTCTACTCTTCCTTTTCGTCTTCTTGGGCTTCTTTCGCCTGGTCCGTTTCAATCGTCTGGGCCTCTTCGGCCTTGTCTTCAGGTATGTACGCCCTTATTACGCCGTCGTCCGTCTGGTGGAGCCTTATCATCAGGAGCTTCGCGAGCTCGAGTATGGCAAGGAAGGTGACGACTATCTCGCCCTTTGTGGCCCCTTCCGGGAATAGCGATGTAAAGGGCGCGCTCTTCGTCCTGCCGAGGTACTCCATTACGTCGTTTATCTTGTCGGCTATCTTAAAGCGCTCGGAGGTGAGCTCGAGCGTACGCTCTTTCGGGGCGCGCTCCAATATCCCCTTTATCGCCTCCATGAGGTCGAAGACCGAGACGTTCACAAACCCGGCCCCCTCCTCGAGCTCCTCAAGGGGCTCTTCAGAGCCCCGCGCGAATACGTCCCTTCCGAGGAGGTTCTTCTCAGAGAGCTCTTTTGCCGCCTCCCTGTACCTCTGGTACTCGAGGAGCTTCCTTACGAGCTCTTCCCTCGGGTCAATGCCCTCTTCTTCCTCGGGCGCCGCCTCCTCGTCCACGGGAAGGAGCATCTTGCTCTTTATGTGCACGAGCGTGGCCGCCATGACGAGGAACTCGCCCGCGAACTCGAGGTTCATCTCCTTCATAATCTCGATGTATTCGAGGTACTGCTCGGTTACGGAGGCGATGGGTATGTCGTAGATGTCGACCTCGTTCTTCTTTATGAGATGGAGGAGGAGGTCGAGCGGCCCTTCGAATATGTCGAGCTTTATGTTATACGCGGCTGCCATCTTCTATTCGAGCCCCATCGCGGCCCTGACCTCTTTCATGGTGGCTGCGGCGATCGGCTGGGCCTTCCTCATACCCTCGCTGAGTATCTCATTTATCTTCTCGGGTTGGGCCTCAAGCTCCCTGCGCCGCTTGTGCACGGGCTCGATACTGGCGAGCACCTTCGGTATCACGGACTTCTTGCACTCTATGCAGCCTATGAGGGCCTTTGTGCAGCCCTCCCTCACCCAGCTTATGGTCTTCTCGTCAGAGTAGAGGTTGTGGAACGTAAGGAAGAGCGGGCATAGGTCAGGGTTGCCGACGTCAGTGCGCTTCTTTCTCGCGGTGTCTGTCATCATGGTCAGAATCTTCTTCTCTATCTCCTCCGGCGGGTCAGCGAGGAAGATCGAGTTGTTGTAGGACTTGCTCATCTTCCTGCCGTCTGTGCCGAGCACCTTGGGTATTGCCGTAAGAAGAGTCTGCGGCTCGGGGAAGACCTCGCCGTAGAAGAAGTTGAAGCGCCTGGTTATCTCCCTCGACAATTCGAGGTGAGGGGCCTGGTCTATGCCGACGGGCACCTTATTCGCCTTATATACGATTATGTCAGATGTCTGGAGGACCGGGTAGCCGAGAAAGCCGTATGTATGGATGTCCTTGTCCTTTATCTCCTGTATCTGTTCCTTGTAGGTCGGGTTCCTCTCAAGCCAGGGCAGCGGTGTTATCATCGAAAGCAGCACCAGGAGCTCAGAGTGCTCCTTTATGGCGGACTGCTTGAAGATGGTGGCCTTTTTGGGGTCTATGCCCACCGAGAGCCAGTCTATGACCATCTCGCGGATGTTGTCCTTTATGTTGGAAGGGTTTGCGTAGTCAGTCGTTAGGGCGTGCCAGTCAGCCACGAAGAAGAAGCACTCGTACTCCTCCTGCAATCTTAGCCAGTTGGCAAGGACCCCGTGATAATGGCCGAAATGCAGCTTTCCGGTCGGCCTCATACCGCTTAATACCCGCGCCTGCGGCATTGTCAGTATATACCTCCTGTGAGCAGACCGACCATCAGGAATATTATGGGGGAGACGAACTTGTTGAGCATGCCGGTGGCTATGAGCGCCAGGAGGACGATAAAGCCGTACTGCTCGAAGCGCGCCCAGGCAAAGGCCTTGTCAGGAGGCAGGAGGTTGCCCAATACCTTGCTGCCGTCAAGGGGCGGTATCGGCACCATGTTGAATACCGCGAGAGAGACGTTGATTATGACGCTCAATTCCGTCATGGCGAAGACCGGCCTCATGACGGTCGGATACGTGTCGAGAAAGGCAGGCCCCGCCATGATCAGGAGCTTATACGCGATAGCCGATATGGCCGCGAGCAACAGGTTGGAAAGTGGCCCGGCGACCGATACGAGCGTGATGGAGCGCGATATGTTCCTGAAATTCCGGGGGTTTATCGGCACAGGCTTGGCCCAGCCGAATAGCCCTGAGAAAAAGAGCATTATGGTGCCTATCGGGTCGAGGTGCCTGAGGGGATTTAGCGTCACCCTGCCGAGCATCTTTGCCGTGGGGTCGCCGAGCCTGTAGGCCACCCACGCGTGGGCGCATTCGTGTATGGTGAGCGCCAGGAGCACCGGCGGCACCAGAAGGAGAGTCCTTTGAAGAAAATCCTGTACCATTTCACTTTTCCTTTTGAAATTACCGATAATCTTAAAGTTTATCAAATCGGGGCAAGGCGGGTCAATGCAAATATTGGGAGGCGGTGGGCTGTCTTAGGGTTGAGTTCGAGGCAAAATACGCAAAAAAGATGAGATTGCTTCGCCTTTGGCTCGCAATGACAACGGAGATGGCAGCTGTCCAGCGGACGGGATTTGTTGTCATTGCGAGGAGCTTTGGCGACGCGGCAATCTCAGGCTTTCTGGAACAGAGGCCGTCGTTCCCTCAACAGACTGCTCCTCTATCTACTTGACCCTCTTAAGGGGCCTTTGCCTTTTCGATTTTTTCAGCAGGTCCCTTGCAGAGCGCTCCTCGTCCTCTCTTGTCGCGACCTCTCCGTCAAGGCGCATCCTGAGGAGCTCTTTCAATATCCTGCCGACGATCGGCCCTGGCGCCATGCCGAGCTTCACGAGGTCGGCCCCCCGGAGCATGGGCTGCGTATGTCGCAACTGCGTTATGTAGTTCGACAGGGCCTTCTTCACGCCCTCCTTCCCGGCCTTTGCCAGGAGGAAAAGCAGGACCTCTATCGGCAGCGGAGAGAGGAGGTCGAACAGGTCGCTGTTCTTTTTTACCAGCCCCGTATGTATCTTGCCGAGCGCCTTAAGTCCCTCCGCCCTCATGCCGAGCACAGTCAGTCTCTTCTTCCCTGAGACGGCGAACCTCTTGACGAGCGAATCGAGCTCCCTTTCATTGAGCTTGTCCGTAAGCGCGAGCACGAGGGTAAGCCACCGCTCGGCAGTCTCCTTCGTGTACAGGAGCTCATACCAGGCAATGGCCTCCGTGGCCCTCTGGTAGAGGCGCTCGGCGTCCTTGTCCCACGCGAGAGAGGGATGGATGAGCTTCAATACGCCGAGGTCAGAGAGCCTCTTCAGGGCCTTCGCCGAGATCTCCTCTTCGAGTATGCTTTTTAGCTCCTCGAAGACGCGCGCGCCGGAGATCGTCCTGAAGGCGTCGAGCTTCACGGAGTTCTTCAAGAGGTTCAGGGTGTGCTTGCCGATCTTGAAATCGAACTTCTCGGAGAACCTCACCGCACGGAGCATCCTCGTCGGGTCCTCGACAAAGCTCAGGTTATGGAGCACGCGAATGGTGCGCTCCTTAAGGTCCTTCTGCGCGCCGAAGAAGTCGATGAGTTCCCCGAACTTTCCAGGATTGAGAGAGACGGCGAGGGTGTTTATTATGAAGTCCCTCCTGTAGAGGTCGAGCTTCAGCGACGACTGCTCGACCGTGGGCAGCGCGCCGGGCCTCTCGTAGTATTCGAGGCGCGCTGTGGCCACGTCAATCTTGAAGCCGTCGGGAAAGATTATGACGGCTGTCTTGAACCTGTGGTGGGCCCTTACCTTTGCGCCCTTGCGTCTCGCGAGGTCCTCGGCGAAGACTATGCCGTTGCCGCCTTCTATGACTATGTCGATGTCGAGGTTCTCCCTCCTCATGAGGAGGTCCCTGACGAACCCGCCAACGGCGTACGCCTTGAAGCCGTGGCTGGCGGCGGTCTCCCCGGCGTCTTTCAATAACGCGTGCGCCCACTCCGGGAGCCTCTCCTTCATGAGGCCCGAGACTACACGGACTTTCCTGGACTCTTCCCGCGCGCCTGCCCTGAGCTCCTCCTGAAGGAGCTTCAGGAGGTCTGTCCTCGTTATGACGCCTACTACCTTTTTGTCCTTTACGACAGGCAGGAGCCGCTGGCCGTGGCCCACTACCTTCTCGCGTATCTTCTCTATCGAGGTGTCCTCGGAGACCCATTCGACCTCGGTCGTCATGTAGTCCTTGACGGGCGCGTCCCCGAGGCCGTGGTAGGCGGCCTTGTCCACGACCTGCCTCGTTATGACGCCGTGGATCTCCCCGTTCCTGACGACAGGCGCGGCGTTTATGCCGTAGCGCCTCATCACCTCCATAGCCTCCTTGAGCGCCGTCTTGGGCGATAGGGTAATGGGCGGGAAGGACATTATCTCCGCGGCTGTCTTTCCCGGCGGCATGTTCTCGCGCAAGGCGGCAAGGAGCATCTCCTTTGCCTGTACGAGCGTGACGCCCTTGAGGGTCCCTGAGGCCGCGTTCGGGTGGCCGCCTCCGCCCATGGCCTTGAGGATGGTCCCTACGTCGGCCCTCGGGTCGCGCGAGCGCGCTATTATATGGACCCTGTCCTCGGAATCGACCAGCAGGAAGAGGCAGCCCATGTTCTCTATGTCGCGTATCTTGTGCGCGAGTATCGATATGTCGCCCTTGTACCTCTCGAGGTAGGCCTCGGCTACGACCACCTCGACTCCTCCGACGTTGTAGCGCGTCTCTGACTGGAGGAACTCGTTCAGGAGAGAGACCTCCTCGGGGGTGAGCTCCTTCCTCAAGAGGTCTGAGACGACCCGGAGGTCGGCTCCGCAGGAGAGGAGATAGGATGCCGCCTCAAAGTCCTTCCCGGTCGTCGATGGATACGAGAGGAAGCCCGTGTCCTCGTAGATGCCGGTCATGAGTATGGTCGCCTCGTCGGAAGAGGGCCTTATGCCGCGCTCGCGGAGTATGTGCGTAAGCACGGTCGTGTTCGACCCGTACTGCTCCCTTACCTCGAGGCTTCCCCTCAAGTCCTCCGGGGCCGGGGGGTGATGGTCGTATATGTGGACGTCCACGCCGGGCCTGCAGACGACATCGGCAAACGGCCCTATCCGGGAAGGCGAGCTCACGTCCACCAGTATGAGCCGGGTTATCCTGGAGAGGTCTATGTCCTTTATCTTCGTTATTGGATGGGGGAGGCGGAGCGTCTCGATGGCGTCCTTCAGGGTCTTCTCGAGAGAGCCTGAGAAGACGAGCAGGGCCCCGGGGTAGAGCCTACTAGCCGCCATCATCGAGGCGAAGGTGTCGAAGTCAGCGTTTATATGGGAGGTGATGACTTCCATAGGGCCGATATTAGCATACTTGAGGGGAGGTGGAATATGAGATTTTCGAGTGATAGTTATAAGACGTCCAGCATTGCAGGGTGCGCAGTGCGCACCAAAAATAATCCCCTCAGTCCCCCTTTAGAAAGGGGGAGGTGAAACCGAGTCATTGCGAGCGAAGCGAAGCAATCTCATCTTTTTGTGCGCTGAGATTCTTCGTCGCCTTCGGCTCCTCAGATCAGGGAAAAGAAAGAGGGGCGGGGGAATTCCCCCGCCCCTTCCATTACATCATATCCGGCGACTCAAGGAGCCTTTACCTCGGGCTTTTTCTCCTCGCTGCCAGGGTAGACAGGGGGAGGCTCGGAGTGGCACCTGAAGCAGTCGTCCACGGGGAAGGCCACCTTGAGGTGGCATACGCCGCAGTACTGCCCGGAGATTATCTTCATCATGTTCATATCCGGGTTGCCGCCCATCGCCATCTTGAATATCGACTCGTGGCACGAGGTGCAGTCCAGCAGGTCCGTGTGCGCCTTATGCGGGAACTTCACGTTCGGGGGCGACGGCTTGAACTTGGTCGTGGGGATGATTACGTCCATATCGATGCCGGACATCTCCTCCTTGCCGTCAGGCGAGGCGGCGGGCTTTATGACGCCGTCCTGGGCAGCCTTCACCCAGTTGACCTTGTTGCCGAAGAAGTCCCTGGGCGCGTCCTTGATCCTGTCCGTTATCTTCCTGGTCTGCTCAAGTCCGTATGAATGGCACCTGTCGCACTCCAGGGGCTCGAAGGCGATCTTGCCGTTATGGCAGGTGCCGCAGTACTTTCCTTCCTGTATGTCAGCCATCTTTATCTCGGCAGTGCCCGCCTTGAAGGCGAACCCTATATCGGTATGGCATACCTTGCAGGCGAACTTCGCCCTGTGCACCCAGTGGGGGAATACGACGGGACGCATGACCGCGCCGCCCTTCGTGCTCCTGTCCAGCACCACGTTGCCGTAGGTGTCCGGGTTCCTGGGTTTCCTCGAGTCTGTCTCCCAGACGGTCGTGGCCGCCTGGGCAGTCTGGTAGAAGTAAAACCCGGTCCCCACGGACAAGGCCAGTATCGCCAATACTAAAAACCTGATGCTACGCACTCTCGGACCTCCTTCGTATCGCTCGTATCAGTAGCCTTTGTGGCATGATGCGCAAAGTTTAAGGTACTCCACCCTGAGCATGTGCGGGTGCCGCGTCTTCCCGTGAGGCTCATGGCAGGTGTAGCATACCATTTCTCCCTCCTCAGTTAAAGGGAGGCTTACGGGTATCCCTATCCTGGGCACCTGGCCGAGGGGATGCCTTGTGACCGGGTGGTTGCCGATGTTGCCCGGGTGGCACCTGGCGCAGGTCGTCATGGGGTCCCTCTGCAGAAAGGGCGGGTCCCCGCTGTGGCAGACCGAGCAGAGGCTCGAATCAAACCAGTCATGCGGGTTTACCCCGGGCATAGCCTCCTCGCCCTCTTCGGCGGAGCGGCATTCTCTCACGATGATGCCCTGCAAGGCGGCTGCCATCAGCACGGCGACCGCTATGAGTGTTATCAGTTTTAACATCGGTCTTTATATCGGCAGCGCCTTTATACGGCTCGTCAGTTCGAGCAGTCGCCTATCGTGTTGCAATCATAATTGAGAGAGCCGCTGGGTATTACGATGTTGGTGAAGCTCTTGTTGCAGACCTTGTCGGTCGCCGGCGTCACGCTCCTGAAATCGATGCTGCCGGTCTGCGTAGAGAGCGCTCGCGTGTAGGACTCCAAGCACGCCCCGTTCATGAGCCTGTAGCCCAGCGGGTCTGAGCCCAGGGCCGGGCCTGCCGCCATGTTGCTGCCGTGTATGCCCTTCATCTGGTTCTCGGCGGTATCATAGGCGCCGCCGTGGCAGGTAAGGCAGAGTATCCCGAACTTGTTGCCGTTGTTGCCGGTATCTATCCCGACCTGGTAGAAGGGCGAGCTCGTCCCGTTGCCGTCGGGCGGATGGGATACCCTCGAGTAGTTCGCGTACGGGCCGACATATCCTTCGTCGCCGTAGACGTCGCGCCTGTGGCAGTTGTAGCAGAAGTTCGCGTTCGAGCCCACGCCGGTTATGTTCCTCTTCGAGATCCACCTCGTGCCCGAGCCGTGCGCGCCGCCCGGGTCAGAGCTTACGTCGGAGGAGTGGCAGTCGGTGCAGGTTATCCTGCTCTCGTGCGTCATGTTGAAGTAGCCGGTGCGCTCGCCGGTCACGTAATCGGCGTACCTCATGGTGTTTGTGAGGCCCAGCCCGTTAGCCGGCCAGTTCGAGTTGGCGTTCACCAGAGGCCTGTTCTTGCCGGTATTCTCGAATACCGGATGATATCCGAAGTTGTTGACGTTGAAGTCTGCTGTTATGTCCGACTCCTCAACCTGAGAGCCGTCGGCGTTGCCCGAGGGCACAAAGGGCTGTGCCGCCCCGTACGCGTAGTACGAGTGGCACTTCGCGCACAGATACCCTTCCAGGTTTTCGCCGCCCGGGTCGGTCGTGATGAAATCCACGACCTGGTAGGATACGGTGGCGCTGCCGGCGGCACCCCAGGGGGAGGGCTTTACGCCCCAGCTGCCCAGTATGTTCGCGCCTATTATGTTGCCGTTGGCCCCGCCTATGGTGTGGTTGCCGGTCTTCGCGCCGTGCGCGTTATGGCAGTCGGCGCACTCGGCGTGCCTGGCAGAGCCGAGCACTGCCGCGGACTCGCGCGCGGGGTCGCCCGCAGCCGCCCTCGAAGGAGAGTGGGCGCCGGAGATACCCTTTACGTTGTGCCTGTACGGGTAGTCGAACTGCGCCTCGACATCCTTTGAGGCCGCGTTCCCGTTGTGGCAGTTGAGGCAGGTCCATTCCTCGTTCTCTATCTGGGAGGTGGAAGGGTTGGTCCCCTTAAGGAGCCTCTTGCCGGCCGCGCCCCCGTGGGAGCGGTGGCAGGCAAGGCAGCTCTGCAGCGCGGGCGTATCGTCGTCCCACCCTGCCTGGCCCATGTCCTCGTGCCACGGGTTCACGCCGTCGCCGTCCCAGACGGCCGTGGACGTGCTGTGAACAGCGGGCATGGTGTTCCAGTACCTCTTGTCGTGGCACGCCTGGCAGAGGCCGCCGTTGGCGAGGGCCGCGACCAGGAACTTGGGGAACTCCGTGCCGTGCGCGTCGTGGCAGCTCGTGCACTGCATCATGCCGGCGCTGTCCAGGCGTATCTCAGCCGGGAGCGTCTCGTTGTCCGTTATCTCCGCGTTCGACGGATAGGCGCGGGAGTATTCGAATGAGATCGGGTGGTCGTCCCGCAGGTCCGTGCTTATGTAGGAGGTCGAGGTGGAGCTTATCTTCCCCGCTGTTACGCCCTGGCCGGTGACAGAGAGCTCGCCCGAGGAAGACTTGCCCGGGAGGTTCAGCACCGAGCCTATCGCTATGGTGCCGTCATGGCACGCGAGGCAGAGCTTCGAAGCGCCGGTCGGCTGTCCGAGCGCAGGTGAGTTCGGGGAGAGCGTTGCCGCAAGGGTCTGGCTCTCGTAGACGTTGTACGTCGACCCCTGGTCCTGCTTGTTCCAGATCGGCTTGGAGGGGCTCGAGGTGTGCGGCGTATGGCAGAAGACGCATATCTCCGTCGTCTCGCCGGATTTTACCTCGGCCGGCGAGAGCGACCCGAAGTTGTGCTTTGTGCCGGCGACAGTCGCGAGAGAAACTCCTGCCGCGGCAATCGAGACCGCCACACCCAGGACGCCCGCCTTCAGATACGGGTTCGCCCGCCTTAGCGCCTTTTTCCGGTTTTTTTCATGAGGAACCATCTATACGCCCTTCAGATTCATTTATCGCCTGCGGGAGGGCTTTCTTTAGCCCTGCCCCAGGTACTCGAATACCTGGATCCTGCTGTTGTACGAGTCTGAAACGTATATCCTGTTCCCCCGGTCTATGAATAAGCCGCTCGGGAGCCAGAACGTGCCGGCGGAGCGGCCGAGGGCCCCGAAGTTCAGGAGGAAGTTCCCCTCCCGGTCAAATACCTGTATGGTGTCAAAGAGCGCGTCGGCGACATATATATGCCCGTCCCTGTCCAGGGCTATCCCCTTTGGCCTTCCGAAGTCCCCGGTGCCGTCGCCCTGGCGGCCGAACGACGAGAGGTACTTGCCCTCTGAGTCGAATATCTGGATCCTGAAGTTCAGGGAATCGACCACGTAGAGCTCGCCATTCGGGCCTATCGTGAGGTCGACGGGATAGTTGAACTGCCCCGGGTTCTTGCCCCTCCCCCCGAAAGAGCCGGTCTCCCTGCCGTTGAGGTCGTACATCATGATGCTGTGGGAGGCGGTATCGGTAACGTAGATCCTGCCTTCCTTACTGTTGATGGCTATGCCGGTAGGCCTCTCGCCCGCCGGGAATGAGAAGACGAGCTTGCCCTTGGGGTTGAATACAAAGACCTTCTGCGCGACTGAATCCGTAACGTATATGTTGTCCTGGGCGTCGGTCGCCGCGGCTATCGGGGACTCGAACGCCTCTTTCCTGCCCAGGTCGTAAATGGAGATGTAGCTTTTCTTGAGCTCGTCGAAGACATGCACCCGCTTGAAGGCCGTATCGGCCACGATGAGCCTGCCTTTTGAATCGACGCTTACGCCGTATGGCTTTATGAGCCTGTCGGACTTGGGCCCGAGTATGAAATCGGCTACCCTCCGGAGGAACCCCTTGTTGGCGCCGATGTCGTCGGGCTTGCTTATGGTCTTGAGGTAGTAGATCCTTGCCGGCTCGGGCGGCGAGGGCCATATAAGGGGTGTCTGAGGGGTAAGTAGCGCCTCTTCTCCCTCAGGGGTCGTGGCGCAGCCCGGCGCCATGGTGATGGCGGCGAGCGCAATGAGAGCCCCGAGGGTGCGCAAGCCTGGAATGGCCCCGTTTAAGAGGCGTTTTTTTTTGAATGGGACATCCTGCATGAGCAGAGCCCTATTTCCTGTGGCAATACTGGCAGACGTCGAGGCCGGCTGACCTCAAGCGGAACCTGTAGTCCGCGCCCCAATCGGCCCTGCCGGGCAGGAGGCCCCTTTCATGAGGGTTATGGCAGGTAGGGCATATTATCTTGCCGGTCTTGGGGTCAAAGGGCATCATCAGGGGTATTTCCTTCATGGTGAGCCTGATGTTGTCGACGACGAACTTGGGCGGCTCCCTCAAGTGGTCAGGCGCCTTGAAGCCGCTCATCATGACGCTCACGCCCTCGCTGCCGGGGTGCTTGGGCACGGTATGGCAGCTGCGGCAGAGCTGGACCGGGTCTTCGAAATAGAGCTGCACGTCCTTTATTGTCCTGGCTTTCTGCGGGTCCGGGACTTCCTTGTGGCATGTGACGCAGGTGCCCCAGAGCACCTCTCCGGTCTCGCTTATCTGGTTGTGCGGGTTTATGATGGAGACGAGGGCCTCGCTCCTCTCATAGGGCGGCTTGGGAGCCTCTTTCGGGGGCTCCGCGTCCGCCGACCATGCGTTGGCGGAGAACAAAAGACCGCCGGAGAGGAATATTATCTTTAAGAACGCCGATTTCCTTGACATGGGAGCTACCTTCTTTGGATGCCGTTTTTTAAGTTGCAGAAGATGGACCGTTACTCGCTGAAAGCGTAGATGTTGCCGTCCTTCGATGCTATGAACACGCCGTCTTCAGTGAGAGCCGGGGACGACTGCACGCTGTCTTCGGTCATGTACTTCCACGCCACCACGCCGGTCTTTGTGTCGACGGCGTAGAGCCCGCCGTCATCGCAGCCCACGTAGAGAAAACCGTTCGCGGCGATAGCCGGGGTGGAGTTCACTTCGTCGGGGAACTTGTAGGTGGCCACGTCGCCGCCGTCAGCCCTGTTGTAGACCTTCACTTCCCCGCTCTTCAACGCCATGTATATCTTGTCGCTCGTGACGACCGGGGAGGCGTAGGAGAGCTTGTTTTCCAGGTTCTTTCTCCACACAATCGAGCCGTTACTGGCGTTGAGCGCGAAGAAAGTCCTGTTGTACGCGGAAAAATAGAGTACCCCGTCCCTTAGGGCGGGGGAGGCGTAGATGGCCGAATTCGTCCTGTAATACCAGTTCCTTCCGCCTGACTTGGCGGTGGCTGAGTAGAACATCCCGTTCTTGCCGGCATAGTAGATGTTGCCGTCCGCGTATATGGGCGATGAATAGACGCCGCTGTACTTCTCGTAGTCGGGCAGCTGCATGCGCCATTCCCTCTTGCCGTCCTTCGCGTTTATCGCGTAGAGGTACATGTCCATCGAGCCGATGTAGACGTTCCCTTCGGCCACGACCGGAGAGGTCATGACAGCCCCGCCCGTGGCGAACTTCCAGACCTCCTTGCCGGTGTTAGCGTCCACCGCGTAGACGTTTTTGTCCCTCGAGCCGAAGTAGACCACGCCCCCGTCCACCGCAGGGGTGGAGTATATCTCGCCGTCGGTGGGGAACTTCCAGAGGAGGCTCCCTGTTTTGGCGTCAATGGCGTAAAGGTTGCCGTCGTATGACCCGGCGAAGACCTTGCCCCCCGAGACCACGGGCGAGGAGTAGACAGGGCCGCTGGTCTGGAACTTCCACTTGAGGGCCAGCGGCGGATGGGGCGCCTTTTCGGCATAGGGGATATGCGTCTGGTTCTTGAGGAACATGGGCCAGTCCGCCGCCGCGGCTATTGAGAGCGGCGCCAGGACTGCCAGAGAGAGTGCAAGGGCTGAAATTGTCTTCCTGATTGCTGTGGGTTTCGATTGCTGCATAGAACTCCTCTCAGACCTTTAGCTTTGAGATTTCCCGGGAGATGCGGCTGCGCGCCTCTGTCAGGGAGCCGAGGACTTCCTGGGCCTCCTGCTTCGAGAGGCCGGGGCGCTCAAGCCTCCTTGTCTCCCTTTCAAGGACCTGCCCGGATTTTTTTATGGAGATGAACAGAGCGTCGAGGGAGCGGGACATCGAGTTGAAAACAGCCGGCAGCCCGCCGGGTATTTTTTTCGAAAGTCGCCTGGTGAGGTCCCCCTTGGCTATACTGGCAACGGCCTCCCTTAGCTCAAGGAGCGGCAGCTCGAGGCGCCGCGTGAGGAAGTACCCGATTACTGCCGAAAGAACGAGAATGGTCGAAACGGTAACTGCGCTCAGTTTCAACAGGATAGGGACCGCGATTTCCGAGGTGGTCCTTATCTTTATATGGATTTTATATAACTCCTGAGAGAGTTCCCTGTCAATCAAAAAATAGGCAACGAGCAGGTTTGCGAGGAATCCGAGGAGCACGGCCGCTGAGAAACCGGCGATGAACCTGGACTGAAGCCTCCTGTTTATGAGGTAGTTCCTTCTCCTGAACCTTGATTGTACGGCGCTATCCATTTTTCTCCAGGGCCCCGGGTCAAAAGACCCAGGGCTGCATGTTAATATACTGGCGTTAAAAGCCGATTAAACCCTGGTTAAATTCCTTGTGATCCGCTACTTTACATGGCACCCGAGGCAAAGGGCGCTGCCCTCGTTGCTCATGACAAGGAGGCTGTGCCCCTTGGAGTACGGGTTATGGCAGGTGCCGCACCCGACGTTGCCGCCGAAGAGCTTTATCTCAGGGGGCAGCTTGTCTATTGGCCTGTACGCCCCGCGGTACTTGCGCCTGGCCTCGATATAGGAGATCCCTATGGGGTGGCTCAACCCGAGCTGGTCCGTATTATGGAAGAACGGGCCGTTCAGGAAGACGTTCTCGACAACCGCGTCCCCGCCCGTGAGGGCGTCGTGGCAGGAAAGGCAGCGCAAAGAGAGGTCGTCGAGCACGATGCCCAGCTCCATTGGCACGTACTTCATGGAGGAGGAACCGGCGGCGTGGGCCGCGCCGAGCGAGAGCTTGTGCAGCTCGTTTTCGAGCTCGTTATGGCACATTGAGCAGAAACCCTGCCCCGAAGCGGCTGTACGGAGGCGAAACGGCCCATACCCCTCCATGTGCACCGGGTGGCAGGTCGCGCAGGTCACGTCTCCCTTCCAGTCCAGCGGCAGGATGGCCGGCGTAGGGCCCAAGGGCCTTACGTCGACCGGGTGGGAGAGCTCCAGCTCGGCGGCGTGGCAGCCCATGCACATCATCGTGACGTTCTTGGTGAAGGCGCGCGGGGTCTCCCCCGGGGCAGGCTCTATAATATGGCAGTC